>Ga0193701_1000171_pt1 | contig 12828 bp, 14 predicted proteins | sample U3s2metaG_FD_143055 | JGI IMG/M metagenome (GOLD analysis project Ga0193701, IMG submission 143055) | Soil microbial communities from a riparian zone of the East river system, Colorado, United States - U3s2 | ecosystem: Environmental > Terrestrial > Soil > Riparian zone | place: USA: East River...
GTAGGGGAAAAAAGCTAAGCTAGAAGAAAATTGTAAATGCCGCATATATGTTTCAATCAAAACTTTAGATAAAAGCTCCTACCAAAATGAGCTCAATGAAATCTGGATTTCGTATGACTATACGGAGGTGACTAAATAGATAATGGAATCATGGAAAATAATCTTTACTATTTTCATTATAATAGGCTTCTTTGCAACACTAGGTACAGGTCAAGCAGTATTTCTGATAATACCGTTTATTATGACTATTGTCTTGATAATAGCAGGACTTAGAGGTAAACCTAAACCAGTAAGCACATATTCAAATTCAAGTACATACTCCGAACCACAAGAAACATACGATGATCCGATAAAGAAAAATAATTCCCCTTGGCAACCAAAGAAAGGTGGACCGTTTGAGAAATAAATTGCACATTTTCCCTCGTCAAGAATTTTCATATCGATTAAATGACGTAGAATTAACATTTAATCCAACTGAAATGGATTATTTTATACAATAAGGAATTGCTTGATTTGCTGGTCTTCTATTAAGGAATCAATAATATTAGTACGATCCTCTAAGGATAGCATGTTATTACTATCGCTGAATACGAGTGAATCAACTGCAGCAAGTTTATAATAGTTATTGATTGCGTTTTCAACTACCATCCGAGCATCATAAACTACTATTCCAAACGCTGTAAGGTAATATTTTCCATGTTCTTTTCTTATTAAGTGAGCTTTTCTTAAGCGAGATATTCTTGAGTAGTATTGCTTTGGGGTAAGTTTTAATTTGTTTCTAAGGGTGTGGCTATCCCCTTTTTCATCTTTGTTTGTTATGGCTATAGTTTTAAGAAGAGCAAAAGATTTGTCATTTGATATTGCATATAATGCATATGCAATAATGTTATTCATTAGTAAGTGTGTTTGTTATACCAATTATAAATATCTAGATTAACTAGGTTACTTCAAACCATAGACTGGATAATCGGCATTGCCTAGATATCTATGCGAATCTCTATATGTGAGTCAAGAAGGGCAGAGGTGCACTATCTTATGTATATCCATAGTTTAAGTTTGAGCTTGTATTCAATTAAGCAACTAAGATTGTACTTAAACCATAAAAAAAGGGTGACTTACTATGATTAAGCGCAAGTTCGGGCGGACTAATATCGAGGTCCCGGTAATTGGTCAAGGCACATGGATGATTGAGGGAGACCGCAATACTGAGCGACTTGCGATTGAAGCGTTGCGGTTAGGACTTGACCTAGGAATGACCCATATCGATACTGCAGAGATGTACGGCAACGGCAGAGTCGAAGAAATGGTGGCTGAAGCCATAACCGGGAGGCGCGAAGAGGTGTTCTTAGTTAGCAAGGTTTTGCCATCCAACGCCTCCTATGAAGGCACTATAAGGGCTTGCGAGCGAAGCCTGAAACGGCTAAAGACTGACTGGCTTGATATGTACTTGTTACACTGGCCTAGTGCACATCCTATAAGAGAGACCATGCGTGCAATGGAGAAGCTCGTGGCCGAGGGCCTAATAAGGTTGATTGGTGTCAGCAATTTCGATGTGGAAGAACTAAAGGCTGCTGAGAAAGCGCTCCGGAACGAGCCAATGGCTTGCGATCAGGTGTTATATCATTTAGGTTATCGAGGGATCGAGCGTCGTTTACTACTGTACTGCACTAAGCGGAAGATAACTATAGTTGGGTATGCCCCGTTTGGACACGGTAATTTTCCCTCTCCACATAGTGTTAGAGGGCAAGTACTGGCTGAGATTGCTGAGCGACACGGTCGCACCCCACAACAAGTTGCGCTTAACTTTCTGACTCGGCATCCTAACATCTTCACAATTCCCAAGACCCGGCGTCCGGAGCGTGTGAGAGAGAATAGCGGCGGCGTAGGATGGGAGCTAACCGACTACGACATAGCGGCTATTAATTACGCATTCCCCGTGCTAGACCATGACGCGCCTCTGGAGATGATTTAAGCACAAATCAGACCTCATACCCTACTGAATAGAAATTAAACCACTGAGACACTTTATTAAATTATTTGAGAGGGACTATAATTAAAGACGAATATACATAGTTTAGTGATCTTCGTTATATTGAATGACGGTGGTAACCCCGTTGATACTCATTGATATCAAAAATGATGAATAAAGCAGCTTTCCTTTTATAGTATGATTCTTCTACAAAAATCTGATGAATAAACAATTCAGTTTAAGAGCAATTATGATGATAGCTCTTCTATCAACAATAATTGGAATTGGCATAACTCCAGTGCTACTGCAACAAGCAGCATATGCGCATATCCATGTTAACCCTAGATTAGTAAATGCACCAATTGCTACATCTGACAATAATATCTACATAGCATGGTCTACTAACAAGACAGGAATTAATGACGAAGTAATGTTTAGAGCTTCTACAGACGGAGGCAAGACATTTGGAGATAAAATTAATCTAAGTAATTCTACCAAGGCTGATTCACAAGATACACAAATAGATGCATCTGGAGATAGAGTATTTGTCACATGGTGGGAAAGAAATGCAACAAGTAACGAACCCGTTGCGAGAATTAGCACAGATAATGGAAAGACATTCGGGCCATTACTGAAGCTTGGAGCTAATGGAACCATTGGCAGTAGTTGAAGAGGATAAGGAGCAACACCTCTTCTTTTTTTATTGAGTTAACATGTGATTGCTTTCTACTACCAAATCACAAAGACGTTTCTTGATCTTGGGAAAATTGCACCTCCCCTATTTTCCACAAAATTTTTTACAGAAAATCTTTTCACATAAATATGGCATTTTGCTATTAATTGAGTAAAATCTCAGCAGTTGGCCAGATTCTGGTAGTTAGAATTAGTAGCAAAGCCTAAATCAGAGTTTGTGGAAACTGTTGGGGTTGTTGTATTGACTCCGTTGGCGTTCATATAACTTCTTCAGTTGCTACAGTCTCTGCACATGGAGACTGCAGTATATTAATTTTCAACGCTTGACTAACTTAGCGATAATTCGTTAATATCGAGGATTTTCTCTTCTAGCTGCTTCTGCCTTTTTGGCCTCTTCTCTCAATATTCTCTTCTTAGTATTTGTTCATTCTAATCACTTTCTCTTTTCTGTTTTTTTTGGTTGAATACTTCAGGCTAGTCTTTCGATATACTTACTGTAAGAACAATTGACGACATGCAGAACTATTGTTTGACATTTTGTATTATCATCTTTTGGAACTCTGAGTATGGCATATTTTTTCTTGCTTCCAATAGATTAAGAGCATCGCTGCCAACAACATATCTAAATTCGGGTTTTTTCAGTTAAAATAGCTTGGACTATAGTCTTTGCAACTTCTTCTGGCTGTGTTGCATTCTCATGATCTGAACTTATTTTGACTCTGACTTTTTGCACAAATTCTGAGTAAGGCGACTCCGGATCTAAGGCTCTTTTAGATAAAACACTTCCCTTCATGAAATTACTGCCAATTGCACCCGGCTCAATCAATATTACTTTTATTCCAAAAGGCTCAAGTTTCGTATGACATAGATTCACTCAAACCTTCTAGAGCAAATTTGGTGCCTACATATGCGGAGATCACTGGAAATGGTACAAGCCCATTAATCGAACTAACATTTACAATACTACCACCACCATTTTGCAGATTCCTCATGATAGGAAGAACCTGTTGGGTTACTCTTATGACTCCAAAGAAATTGGTTTCAAATTGTGCTTTTATCTCATCCATTGAAAGATCTTCAAATGCTCCGAAGAGACCATATCCAGCGCTATTAACTAACACATCAATTCTTCCTTTTTCTAAAATAATCTTTTCAACTGCATCTTTTACCGAGCTATCGTCAGTGACGTCCAGCTGAATTAATTTCAAAGGTAGCCTTTCAGCACCGGCTATCGATTGGAGACTTGCAGATTTATCGATATTACGCGCTGAAGCATATGTATAAAATCCTTTTCTTGCTAATAGTAGTGAAGTTGCATATCCTATTCCACTTGAGCTACCAGTAACAATGGCAACTTTTTGTCTATCCGCCTCGCTCATACCCCAATCAATGACAGGAAGAAGTTTTTATGTATTATCAAGGTCCTATAATGCAGTATAGACTAGGAAGCGTGAACAGCAGTTTCCCAGGTATTTACATTTAGGAAAATCTTTGGTCAGCAGCTATCAATTAAATAAATATCATCTCCATCCAAGTTCAGTTTTTTAATTATAGGCTGTCATTTATAGAGGACTACATATGGTATACTCGCCATTAAAAACCGAGCAAAGTAAATACCGATCTGTATCATAAAATAGAAAGATTCAAAGCATTAGCCAACAGAAAATCATCACGCCAACCAAATTTCCATTTATCACAAATGAATTTAGCGGAAAACGCGCTCTCGTTACTGGTGGAACTGCCGGAATGGGCAAAGCCATTGTAAGCCGCCTTCTTGACGGAGGAGCCAAAGTTATAACGAGCGCACGGGAGATGACGAACGATCATGAAAATCGCGAATATATATTTGTTCAAGCAGACCTCAGCACGTCAGAGGGATGCACGAAAGTAGTCAATGAGGTCATTTCTCATTTTGGCGGCGTCGACATTCTTGTAAATGTTGTCGGAGGATCATCTGCGCCAAGCGGAGGCTTTAGCGTCTTGAGTGATGAGGAATGGCAAAAAGAGCTGAGCATAAATCTTATGACTGCTGTTAGGCTGGATCGAGGGTTACTGCCCGGGATGCTTAAGCAAGACTCTGGTGTTATTATCCATATCTCATCGATTCAGTGAAGGCTTCCACTTTTTGAAGCGACTTTGGCTTATGCGGCTGCAAAGGCAGCATTAACAACTTACAGCAAGGGATTGTCAAACGAAGTGGGCCCAAAGGGAGTTCGTGTCAACACGGTTGCTCCGGGATTCATTGAGACTTCTGCTGCTCAGGCACTCATCGAACGTTTATCCAAACAAGCAGGAACTGACATGCAGACCGCACGCGAAGAATTAATGAAATCCCTTGGCGGCATTCCCATCGGTCGTCCGGGACTTCCTGAAGAGGTAGCAGAACTGGTTGCGTTCTTGGTCTCGGACAGAGCATTGTCAATCAATGGAAGTGAGTACGTGATTGATGGTGGAACGGTTCCAGCAGTATGATCTCTTCACAAATTAACTACGATAACAAAGTGATACCATGGCATGGCAACGAAAGTACCGAATGATTGATCCTATATCCGAGCAAAGAACGCTCATGACATGAAGTCCTACCTCTACCATTTCTACGTTGACATCATCCTAGGCTCTCCTGACTAGAAGTTGAAAATTAATCACAGATGAGTAATGATACTTCTGATCGCTCTCCTTAAACGAGTTAGACGTGTTTCATTATCATGAAAAAGCTTGAAGGAAAGGTTGCTGTTATTACAGGTGGAAACAGCGGCATAGGCCTAGCCACGGCACAACGGTTTGTTTCAGAGGGCGCATATGTTTTCATCACCGGTCGCCGCCAAAGCGAAGTTGATGCAGCAGTCAAGCAGATAGGCAAAGATGTCACTGGTGTTCAGGGTGATGTCTCAAAACTCGCAGATCTTGATCGGTTGTACGCAGATGTGAAGCGGCAGAAGGGCCATGTCAACATTCTATTCGCGAACGCCGGCCTGGGGGAATTCGCCCCATTGGAAGCAATTACCGAATCGCACTTCGACAAGACGTTCAGTGTCAATGTTAAAGGACTTCTCTTCACGGTACAAAAGGCTCTTCCACTCTTTCGGAACGGCGGTTCGATCATTCTGAACGCATCGACCGCGGCATTCAAAGCCGCAGGTGGGTCAAGTGTTTATGGCGCAACCAAGGCCGCCGTGCGATCATTCGCACGCTCCTGGACTGTAGAGCTGAAAGACCGCAAGATCAGGGTGAACGCCATCAGTCCTGGTCCAATAGACACACCGGGTCTTAGGGGGTTTGTTAGTGGTTTGGCTCAGAGTGAAGAACAGATCGAGCAGGTCAAGACGATCCTTGTATCCGCCATACCAATGGGACGTATGGGAAGTCCTGACGAAGTTGCAAAAGTCGTCTCATTCCTCGCGTCAGATGATAGCAGTTTTGTCACCGGTATCGAACTGTTCGTAGATGGGGGTATGGCACAAATCTAAGTGAACTTTGCAGTTCTATTATTAGTAACCTTGTCAACTGCTTCCTATCCTTTGTAATCCGCTTTGCCAGCATTGCATGCCTCTTCAATCCTCTCCCAAGCAGAGATCGGATCAGCGTGAAGATAATGTGTCTTACTACCATCTATCCAACCCAGCCAATAACTAAGAATTAAATTCAGGGCCAACAATCGAGTCGGTGGAGCTTCTTCATAGGCTAGATCATAAGCGAGCGTACCATTAGTACGGTACTTGGAATAAGAAGAGTTCTAAAATTGTATGGGTTTTGGATGTTTTTAGATACTTCTTAAACTATCTGTTTTATACGAAGATTTAAGACACCATCGCCGTGATATAACTCCCCAACAGCTTTGAATTTACCACCCTTTTTGAGGAGATCTCTGGGTCCCTCATAATCATAATGATTCAATCTTGCGTGCCATTTGCCATTTACCATTATCAAGGCCCTTCCTTGTACGATTTTTTCCACATAAACATCATATGTCTTTCCAGAAATTTTCTTCAAATTATCAATAAGAACAACAGTATTATCATCAAGCCATTCTATCCTCTTTAGTTTTTCAAGTCTGTGAAGAGCTTCTATTACTACAGAATTGTCTACAACAGCAATATTTTCACCTATTGAGTCGAAATCTAATCCCGCTCTTCCACTCCTAACCAATAATGAATGAATCATCCTCGCCGTTTTATCGACTTGTAGCCTAAAATTTGTGGTTAATGCTTCTCCTTCTAAATTTAATAAAGACTTTCTTTTGTTTTGCACAATTTTAACTATATTATTGGTGACATGAGGGATCTGAGTATCATTGAGAAGTTCTGATTTTATTTCCATTTCTTTGAGTTTCTCGTCCATGTTTTCTATTGTTTTATCTAGCGAACTTATGTCATCTGATGTCAAAGGGTCGGTTGACAACGAGTTCCTAATGATAGGTTTAAGTGATGTAAGTAGTGAGGAAAGTGTTTGTTTCATTTTTTGAATACGTCTTTTGCTCGCATGAAGATTTCGTTCATCTATAGTTTCTTTGGCTGCAAGTATAATTACTGAACCAGCCGACATTCTTCCTGTTCTGCCTCGTCTTTGGATATACCTTATTTCACTTGGTATTGGTTCATAAAAAATGACCAAATCAACTTGGGGTATGTCAAGACCTTCTTCGGCTATTGAAGTTGCGACTAGAACATCAAACTCACCATTTCTAAAAGACTCAAGAATCGATGTCTGTTCATCCTGCTTCATTCCAATATCTCCTTGTCTTTTTGCTTGGCCTACAAATCTTGATGCATTTATTCCATTTTTTGAAAGCATCTCAACTATATGCCTTGCAGAATCTCTATATTGAGTAAATATGAGAGTACGTGAATTATTTTGCAGATCGTGATATGGTATGAGATGATTATGACGACGGTTGTAATCTGATCCTGGATCTAACTTTTCTTCTTGTCGGTTGTATTGGCCATCTTTCTTGGCATTACTGTTTTGAGTAAAGTTGGAAGAATGATATCTGTTTCTCAGAAGGTTAACTATATAAGTGATCTTAGGGTGTTCTGTCGTTAAATTACTTACAAGTGTTCGTACCTCCTTTATTCTTGAGTCATTTAGTATTGACTGATGAGACTTGCTACTGCCACTACTGCCACCACTACCAGTACCGCTGGCAACTCCATGTCCTTCCTCCTCAATTCTATCCAGAAATGCCTTAAGTGAATAGGATCCTTGGCTTTCGATTAGTTCAGTACAGTACATAAGGGAAAGAGCCGAGGATTGTTGCATGAGTGCAACATAAAGTGGCCCTCTCTCTTCTTCCATTGTAAGCTCTAGGTTGTATCTAATTTGATCTCCTGCATCTATCAAATTCCTCTTGAAGATCCATCTTGGATCCTTTTGTGATAAGATTCTATGTTGAATCAACCACCTGATCTTTTCATGAAGGATACTCTTCAAATTCGATATTATATACTGGTACTCCGACGGTAGATCAAGGTATTTCCATTCAACTTCAATAGGATTGATGTATTGCCTTACATCAGGATCTTCTTCACTCCTATATTCTACATGTTCAATGAATAAGTTGTCACAAACTTCCTTCATCCTTTGCTTGTCTGAACCTGGACTGGCTGTTAGAGCTAGAATTAACGGATAAATCGACTGTTTCACATACTCTTTAGCTATGAAAGTATATGCATAATCTTTTACAGCTCTGTGTGCCTCATCAAAGACCAATAGCGTAAAGCCGTTTAATGATAACCTATTTTCTTCGATGTCATTTTTGACAACTTCCGGTGTTGCAAAAACAAGTCTGATTTCTGGTTTATTCCATATTGCTCTTCTTGCGTAGGGAACGATCTTTCCTGTAACTGCTGCAATTTGATCTTCCAACATCTTTAATACAGAAAAGAATGAGTTCATGTGCTGTATAACAAGCGGTCTTGTGGGAGCCATTATTAGAACACGTTTATCTTTATAATTGTAGAGAGTGTTAGCACATACAAGTAAGGATATAATAGTCTTACCTAGAGCAGTAGGAAGTATTACAAGAGTATTTCTGTTAAATGCAGATTGAGATATGTTACTTTGATACGTTCTGAATTCAACTGAATTTTTTCGTATAAGAGGATGGCTTATATGATAATTGGATTCCTGGATCTCGTCCTTAAACATTCCTAATTCTATCTAATATATCCTTCACAGATGTTGTCGATAAGTGGAATTATATACGTTTTCTAATTGGTTACACATCTTTAAATCCCATTCTATCATATCTCAAATATATCCTCTGTACTCTTTGGAACCGATTTGATTTCAGGATTCACTTCATCAATGCTACTCGCCAATTCAGAGATTTTGTCGTTTGTTAGAATATTATTTATTTGATCATATTCAGACCTTGATTTAATCACAATCCCGCGCTTTTTGGTAACAGCCCCGGTTGAATCAACTGGATTGATCTCAATAGCAACTAAAGAAGGTCTGCCCTTAAAGGTAGGAAGTTTCAGAAGGAACACGCCAGGTATATTGGTAGCTTTCCTTTCCCAGTCCTTGGCACTTTTCAAGAATTGAGCTAATCTTTCATTCACCATAAATTAATAACATTATCAATAAAGGGTATATAAAACAACATGAATAGCCAAAATGGTAAAGGTAACTCACAGTTAACTTTATGTCAACGCCTATTTTCGATCCGACGTAAAAAAACTCCCTTTTGTTTTCAATTATGGGCGTTATTACATAAAAATGGCGTAACAAAATTCATGTGTGCGATTTCTTGATACACAATCTTTTTATTCAAAATTTAGTTTTGACCAATAGGAATAAAAATATGCCAGTAAGGTGGGAAGGAATAAGAAATGATTTTCCTATCACAGAGAAATATGTATATTTAGCTAATGCAGCTATTGCGCCTATACCTATCCCGGTGTATAATGAATTATCAAAATTTTACAGTGAAGCACTAAATTACGGAGGAACATTCTGGAATGAATGGGCAATCAAAGTCGAAGAGACAAGGGATCTATATGCTAAATTTATTGGAGCTGACAATGGAGATGAAATAGCGTTTACTCATTCTACTAGTGAGGGAATGAATATAATTGCTCATATGCTCTCAGATAAAGGCATTGTAATATCAAATGAATTAGAATTTCCATCCTCTAATCTACCATGGCTTAATAAAAATACAGAGAATATTAAATTCGTAAAGGCAAAGGATGGTAATAAAATACTAATAGAAGATATTTCAAAGGCAATAGACAAAGAGAGTAATAATGTTAATACTAAGAAACCAAAAACAGTCATTACTAGCCATGTACAATATTCTACTGGCTTTAGGCAGGATCTGGAGAAGCTAGGTAAATTAACGAAACAAAAAGGTCTATATTTTGTGGTAAACCCCACACAATCACTCGGGGCATTAGCTTTTAATGTTAAAGATTTCGGCGTTGATTTTATGGCTTCAAACGGACATAAATGGATATTATCATCTTTTGGAATCGGGGCTATTTATATAAAAAAGAAATATTTCATAAACCTTGAAAATTTTAAACCCCCATTTTTTAGTCAATCCGGTCAAAAGATAAAAGAAAATTTTGATAATAACATGAAGCTGAATATATCCCACACTGCGTCAAGGTTTGAAGTGGGCACTCCACATTTTCCAAATATAATTGCATTAAATGTGGCAATTAAGTATATATCAAGAATAGGCATAAAACAGATTGAAAGACGAATTCTCAATATAACAGATTACTTAATAGATAAGCTTCAGAGTTTGAACCTCGAAATTCTATCACCAATAGAGGATGAAAAGTATAGATCAGGAATAATTGTATTTAAGCCAAAAAAGAGAAGGCCTATTGATATTGTTACCGAATTGGAAAAGAGGAATAAAATAATTGTATCAGCAAGAGGAAAGGGTATTAGAGTTTCTCCTCATTTCTATAACAATGAAGATGATATCGATAAGTTAGTTAGTGTATTAAAAGATTATAGTCGTTGATATGGGTATGATTTTAGATGTCCTGCCTACCAATCAACACTCAACAAGGGAGTAAAAGAGATTTGTTGCTGGACACGGAAGTATGTATGTATGTATGTACGGGCGTGTAGTAATCCAATACAGCACTAAAAAATGAATTTCGCTTCGGTACACCTTAAAAGTTTGTATTTGCAATGCCCTTTTTGTTAACATAAACATTTCATTTACATTAATTACAATCAATTCTGATATCGTTCTAAATCGATGACTTGATTACAACACCATCAGAAATTTATCATCTTCTTATTCATTGTCAAAAGCTTTCGGGAAGTATTTCCGTATTACTCTATCCATATCTAGCTTCAAAAATGCATAGATCGTGCAACCTAGAATCGAGAGACTTACTGCTACTGATATTATAATGAACGAAGGATCTATATCACCAGAGATGAAACGATCAACAAAAGGTTTGCCGAAATAAACTGCTCCCCATACTACAATTTCATTTATTAGCAATTTACCTGCAAAAGCAGAAACAACAAATTTCCATGGGCTGTACTTTGCAAGTCCGAGTGAAACATATACAATATCATCTGGTATCGGAGTCATTGCTGCAATAATTGCTGCCTTCCACCCATATTTTCTAGCTAGTTTTTGTAGAGGAATAATTTTATTTTTAGTATTCCTGCCAAGGATAGTATGTCCATAATATGTGAGATAAAAGATTATAGTTTTTGCTACAATTATTCCACTTGCACTATAAATAGCGATAAGGTTAGGGTCTAATCTTTTATCAAATACTGCTACAATAAGAATGGGAGATGCCGGGATTGGAACAAATACAATGATGCTTGCAATAAAGCTGATAAGCAATATACCAAGATAGGATAGATTAGCGTCTAGCATATCAAATTGAAATATGTCTTCAATAATTGTCATCATCGAGTATATCATAATACACACTACTTCCGTTTACATTGAATTCTTAGAGGGTATATAGAAATCTTTCAGCATCAGGATGTAAAAAAGCGTGCTCGTACAAAGGCAAAACTCTCGTTTTAGTCTTTTGTTAGAAATCAACAGTAAACCATCAACTGATGATCATCTGGTAGTTGTTGCTCCTACAACCTCTAGCAATAACCGATCTTTTAGGAAGCTATTATAAATATGCGTGATCTATATACATATACTACAATATTTATATTGAAAAAGATAACACGAGGAGAAACTTTATTGCTGGCAGGCTTAGTGTTAATAGTTTTGATAGTATATATTGTGACAGTGCTATTTGTAATCAAATATACCAAGTAGGAGTAATCAAAAACTAATGACTATAATGATAACGGAGGTAATACTACTACATCAGTTGCCGAGATAATTTTTCAACGTCTATGACTTAATATGATTTTATTGTATATCTTAAACAGTTTCTTTTCATCAGAACATAATAACAATAATGATGTTTCTTTGAAAACTAAAAAATTATTACGAGTTCGTTTTTGAATTCCAAATTAAATGAAAATAATAAATCGTATCATGGCTTATACGCCCTGAATCATCAAATAGATAAGATCAGATTATTACAGTAGATAGTATTTGCTGTATTAATTTTATGATCTATTAAATATAAACTTGGACTTTTCAAAAATATGTTTAGAAAGAATATTAAATCGACACTGCCTCATATAATAATGGAATATGCTAAGGTAATAAAAGGTCGCTTTAAAGCACATCAAAGGGAAGAAGGTTTAAGGATAGTTGTAAACCTTTGGAACTCAAACGTAGGCAAAGTAAAGGGTTTGAAGGGATTTGTGTTAATGACAGATTCAGATGATTCCCAAGGAGCAACAAACACAACAGTATGGGAAAGCAAACAAGAAATGGATACGTACTATACAAACGACAAGAATTATCTGCAGACTTTGGAGAAGATTAGGCCAATGATGGATGGAGAATTAGAGAGAGACGAATATATCGTTTTCAAATACAATATGAAGTAAGAAGCTTAATATTTTTATGAATCTCTGGTCCACTTTTGTTTAATCACACTTATCTTCGATTAATGATCTATTTCCAGGTAACATTTACCTTCTCTCTTTCTTCAGCTGTAAATAAATCATTGTTATACTATATTCGACGTGATAAATCACTTATAAAACAGTTCCTCTCTAAATGATAATAAGATCAATCTACTAGTAAAATTTTTATC
>Ga0193701_1000192_pt1 | contig 11857 bp, 9 predicted proteins | sample U3s2metaG_FD_143055 | JGI IMG/M metagenome (GOLD analysis project Ga0193701, IMG submission 143055) | Soil microbial communities from a riparian zone of the East river system, Colorado, United States - U3s2 | ecosystem: Environmental > Terrestrial > Soil > Riparian zone | place: USA: East River...
ATTTCTAGGATGTACGGGTTCATCAACTTGTAATCATCCAGAAATTCGATATCTTCGTCAGCGTCCATTATCCTGTCCATTGGCTCGCTAAGATCTATCGCAATCACATGACCGTCAACTATAGAATTCCTTGTCTCAATGGAAATGGATTCTTTATTGAAATCAGACGCACTATCGATAAGAGCGTTCAAGACTGGAAAAGTCATCTTTACAAAATTAGAATTCAGGATTCGTTGCACCCTGTCAGCTAAAATGTCAGGTTTTGAGAGTCTTTCCCGGACGGATTCAATCTTTGAATCATCTAAAGACAATTCATTTGCTTCTATCTCGTCAACAAATTTTTTCATGGTTGTTTTTGGATTTGTATCTGAAATCAGCTTTTGATGTAGAGACAGCAGAAATCTCTTAGTGAATTCTGGAAATTCTTTTTCAGACTGGACTTTGTATTTTTGGTATTGTTTATACCCCTTATCCTGCAATAGCAGTTGCTTTATTATCTTCCTGCCTGACGTAGTACGCATTAGTGATACCTTTGAAAAAATTTTATTTTCTTTAGCACTCATTTACAATTATTTCAAAATATTCCATCGTTATTTAACTTTAAGATTAAATGTTCTCCTAGATTTCAATAATAAAATGAGTTTGCAAATCAACGAGCACGCAGCTACCTTGACACGACATGGAGACTCTTTCTTGTTCATTCTTTTTCTTTATAGAATGACTTTCCATGGAATTATTTGAGGCTGAAATAATCTCCTTTGCAAGAGCCTCTTCAATAGTCTTTGGATTTGAGTAAGTCGATTCTCTCACTCCTTCCGCTATAAACCTAAGTGCCAAATCAACACGTCTTAATGGTGCCACATCAACAGAGACATGGTATACAACCCCCCCATAGACAATTCTTGTAGTGTCCTCATTAGGCGCTGCATTCTCAATTGCCCTAACTAGTAATTCTACTGGGTTCTTTCCAGTCTCCTGATATATTAGATCAAGTGCAGTTTTTACAGTTTTTATCATTCTGCCCTTCTTGCCTCCCATTCGTCCAGTATTTTTTGCATACTTCTTACCAAAGTGCATTAGTTTGTTTACCAATCTTTCAATAATGTGGACTTCGGCCTTCTTTAGCCTCTGATGTTCGTGCCTCCCAAAGCTAACGGGTATTATTGCAGGGTCCATAGCGATAACATTTTTTAATCCTGAATCCTGGATTTCGATCTTGTCCGTATTCCATTTATTAAATAATAACATGACACTTTCTTTTGTAACCATTCAAATCATCTCCTTGGTTTTTCTTTTCTTCCATATACGAGTTCTATAAGGGATACTCCGTTTACCTTAAAGACCTGCCATCTAACTCCAGGAATATCCCCCATTGCACCGCCCATCGAACCTCCAATTCCTTCTAGTAAGACTTCGTCATGCTCATCAATATAATTCAGAGCACCGTCCCTCGGAAGGAATGCAGTAATAGATTTCCCATTCTTGATTAATTGGACTCTAACACATTTTCTGACAGCAGAGTTAGGTTGTTTTGATTCGATTCCAACTTTTTCAAGAACAATTGCTCTCGCCTGGGGAGCTCCCTCTAAAGGGTTTGCCTTCTTATCGAGCAGCAACATTCGTCTCTTATAGTACTTGTTTGACCATCTCATCCTCTTTCTCTTTGATTTTAAGACTCTCCCTGAAAAAAGACCTAGAGGTGATTTTGCCACTTACCATCTGACCTCATATGTTCGCAGCATGATTCTCACTGACAATCATAACGTTTGAAATCTGAAAATATCTTTTTGCCAAAATTCTTGCCTTCTCCGCATTACGTCCTTCCTTGCCCACTACTATGCCTTTCTTTTTTGAATCTACGACCACGACAGCTTGTCTTGAACCATCAAATCTATTATTAATCTTTATCTCGTTTATCATATCTGAATTGAGGACATTTCCCAGAAAAGCCGATGGGTCATCTGAAAATTCAACTAGTTCTACTTTTTTCGTTACGATTCCCTGTAGCTGCCTTATTGTTGCCCCACCTTTTCCGATGGCCAACCCCATCTGGCCTTTATTTACAACGAAAATAACTCTATCCATTTTTTCGTCCAGAACACAGTCACGTGCCATGGCTCCTGTTATACTTTGGAATAATGACATCAGTCTTAATTCTCCAGAAGTTAGTTTAATTTTTTCAGTCAGTTTCGTTCTTAACCTCTAATTTTAATTTGTTTGATAGTTTTGGAAATTGATTGGCCATTTCGCAGTCATTTTTTAAATCTCCATCTTCTGGCAAGCTACTTCAAGATATCTCTCCATTGGTATCACTTGCTCCCAAGATCGCTCAGTAACTCTTGAATTTCATTTTCTTTACCAATTTTTAAAGACAATGCACTTATTCTAAATGTCTTGTTACACAATCTGCCCAGTTGAACAGAATTACCATCATAATTTAATGTTGGTACCTGTGCAGATTTTGATACTTCCAAGATTTTTGATTTGTTTGTTGACATCAATGAGTTTGAAAGAACAATTAATTTTGAACCTCTAATTGAACCCATTACTTGCCTGGTTCCTATTTTACATTTATTAGAACTTATTGCTTCTTTAATTATTTTTTCGAGATTTTTCATTTCCATCCTTCACACTCATGTAAAGATCGACCATACCAGTACCAATTGGTACAGTGGCGCCTACTATAACGTTTTCTGTTACGCCTTTAAGGGACTCAACCTGTCCTTCAAGTGAAGCTTTTGCAATAGTAGGCACAGTAATTTCGAAGGCGGCTCGGGCGAGAACCGAAGTTTTAGTGCCTGCAATTCCATGTCTTCCTATTTGTTGCAAATGCCCCTTTGAAGTCATAAGATCTGCAACTAACATAATATGTCTCATATCAACTTCTAATCCTTGTTCTTCAAGTGTGTTGGTAATTTCTTTAATCAATGCATTTCTTGCAGCTTCTATTCCCAGAGTTTGCCAAACTTCATAAACATTATTCGTCGTAATTCTTGAAGTATCGATACCATCTACTGCAATTATCTTGGACAAATTAGATCCTGCGGTCTGAATAACCCATTCTTCATTTTGTTTTACTATTGTTACACGTTCAATGTCCTGCACTCCCTTAACTCTCGCATTCATTAGTTTGTTCTTCATTGTCAATAACGTTTGTGCATCGGGCTCTCCTGCGATAGAAATTTTTATAATCTTCTCAGCTTCTTGTAAAGTGACATCGTATTTTTTCTTGGGTCCTTTTAGTACTTCCATGATATCTTCTATCGAACAGCCACGTTCAAATAGTTTTGACTCTGAAATATGAAATGTCAGTATACCAGAATAGTCAGTCTCGGTTCTTTCGATTAAGTCAGCGACCTTTGTAAATATTATCTCTCTAGCAACACTAAGAGCCTTCTCCCTTGAGAGCCTGTGTTCTTCATCCAGATAAACATCCATAGTAGGTGTGACAGGCTTTTTTCTCGCATCAACAAGTTCTATTAACCTAGGTAATCCCAAGGTAACATTTCTTTCTTTAACACCTGCAAAATGGAATGTTCGAAGTGTCATCTGAGTTCCTGGTTCACCAATTGATTGGGCAGTAACAACTCCTACCGCTTCTCCTGGTTCAACCATTGCTTTGTTGATATGGTCAAGTGTTTTCTTTATTACTTTGTTAGCCCCATCTCTGCTTATTTTGTTTTGACTAAGTGAATCCAACAACTTTTCTCTAAGTCTTTGGTTAAGAGTCTTTGCCTGTCTATGGACTATTTCCGAAACTTCTTTTTCGGTGGCTTTTTTACCTTCATCGACCAGTAATTCGCCTTCTATTAATCTAGAAATATTTACTGCTTCGCCATGATCGCTTTTTGCCGGATCTATCCCATCCTCCCCATAAATGAACTGTATTATATTACCATGTGGATCTCTGACAGTTTGATCATATTCTATCTTCAAATGTTCGAGTGCATTGATTAATCTTCTTTGCATATACCCAGACTGTTGGGTCCTTACCGCAGTATCAACAAGTCCCTCCCTGCCACCCATAGCATGGAAGAAAAATTCGAGTGGACTTAGCCCGTCCCTGTAGTTTGATTTTATAAAACCTTTGGAATCAGGATTAGCATCATTGCGTTTGAAATGTGCTAGTGATCTATCTCTATATCCTTTGGTGATTCTTCTGCCTCTGATGGACTGTTGACCTAGCGCAGCTGTCATCTGTCCAATATTTAACGTTGAACCCCTTGCTCCAGTTGAGGCCATAATAACTCCTGAATTGTCATCAGGAAATGCTCGGTCTGCAGTTTTTCCGGCTCTATCACGTGCTCTCGAAAGTTCATTTACAACATATAGTTCTAATGCTTCTGCAGGTGACAAACCTCTAGTTAATGGTAACGTTTCTTCATCGTGTTCCTTTATTAGTTCATATACCTTTTCATATGCTTTGAGAATAACATTACTAATCTCAGTTCTGGTATCATCTGGCAACCAAAGATCAGAGTAGCCGTAAGAGAAGCCGTTTTGTGTCAGATATGTTTTTAGAACAATAAGTATTGAATCTAAGAATCGTTTTGCTGCTTCGTTTCCATAATCTTTAGCAATTCTGTGTAGGACGCTGTCTGGTTCTTCTGCACCAATGGAGGCCTTGTCAATAACACCACTTACTAGCTCGCCATTTTTTATGACAACATCTTTCCCTTCACCCTTTGATGCCTTGTTCCATTTTGAAGTGATAATAAAATTAAAGTCCTTTGGCAGAAAAAGTGAAAAAAGCTGCTTTCCAGTATAGATTTTTCGACCATTTTCATGATGCTTTGGCTCCGGAAGTGGTCCTAAGTATCCGCCTAGTAACGCTAGATTAGTAAATTCTTCTTCTTTCAAAAATGTCTTATCCTGTGTTAGGATAAAAGCACCTGTAATGAAATCCCTTATTGCTCCAATTATTGGCCCCCCATACCTTGGAGAAATAAGTTGATCTTGAACTCTCATGAGGAGCGCAGCCTCTGCACGTGCCTCTTCACTCTGTGGGACATGAAGGTTCATTTCATCTCCATCAAAATCTGCATTGTAAGGCGGACAGACTGCAGGATGTAATCTAAATGTTCTATATGGAAGTACCTTTACATTATGTGCCATAATGGACATCCTGTGCAAGGAAGGTTGTCTGTTGAAGATAACTGCATCTCCATCTCGTAGATGCCTTTCTATAACATATCCAGGACTTATTGAATCAGCCAACACATTTCTATCAGTAACGTAATCAAGTCGTATTTTTACTCCATCAGGTCTTATGATGTAATTAGCACCAGGATAATCGTTCGGTCCATTAATTATCATTTTCTTTAATTCTTCAATGTTCCAGTCACTAACCCTTTCTGGTATCGTTAGTTTTTTTGCCACATCAACTGGAACACCAACATCAGAGATGGTCAAATTGGGATCTGGAGATATTACTGTTCTGCTGGAAAAATCTACTCTCTTGCCAGATAACGATCCTCTGAATCGTCCTTCTTTTCCTTTCAGTCTTTGTGTTAGAGTCTTTAATGGTCTGCCGGATCTATGATGAGCCTGCGGGATTCCAGAAACCTCATTGTCAAAGTAAGTAGTTACGTGATATTGAAGAAGATCAACCAGATCCTGGACAATGAGAGGTGGCGTCCCTGCTTCTTTACTTTCTTTCAATCTTTGATTAACTCGAATAATATCAACCAATTTGTGGGTGAGATCGTCTTCTGATCTAATGCCCGTTTCTAAGATAATTGATGGTCTAACAGTAACTGGAGGAACTGGTAAGACCTGCAAAACGAACCATTCAGGCCTTGCGGTTTCTGGGTCATACCCCAGCAAAACGAGATCATCATTTGGAATATTCATTAGTCGTTCTCTGATTGTTATTGGAAGAAGCCTGTTTTCACCTATCTCAGTTTTTTCAACAAATATTGTAGGTTTAGTGAACACAAGATCATACTGTTCCTTTTGACAATGTGGACATATCTTTACCTTTTTTGCTTTCTCAATAATCTCCTCCTTTATATTTTCGAGAGTTATTACAGCGTATGCGGCCTTTGTATCTCGAAGCTCCTTGAATTTTGCCAAATCCTCATTTGAAAGTTTTAACCTGCTACATGCCCTGCATGAAACAAGTAGCAATTTGTGGATATCATCTACAAATGCAATGTGCAATACAGCTTCAGCCAATTCAATATGGCCGAAGTGTCCGGGGCAATTAGCCGATGTGTTTCCACAGGTTCCACACTTCTGACCGGGTTCCAGTGTCCCAAGTCTGCTGTCCATGAGACCGCCTTGAACAGACATCCCGTCCTCATCATATGTCTCTGGAGCAGTAATTTCAACGACACTGTATTTTCGAATTTCAACTGGGGATAGTACGCTAAATCTAATACCATCTAAAATTTTTATGGTATCTTGTGCTTCCATAATGCTTACACCCTCTCCTTTGGAACCAATCTTGGAGCAACACCAAGGCTCATCATTTCTTGCAACAAAAGTTTAAACGCATAAGCAATAACGACTGTCGAAATTTTGGCTCTATCACCGTCTACCCTGCAGACATACCTTCTTTGTTTGATATCATAGTAGGCGAGCAGTCCACAGCGCTCACAAATATTCACTTCAGCTTTGTCAGACTCTTCTAAAAGCCTGTCTTTTAGCATCATAGACGCACCATAAGCAATCAAACAATCTCGTTCCATCTCACCAAATCTAAGGCCACCGCCTCTCGCTCGGCCTTCTGTCGGTTGTTTTGTAAGCATCTGAACCTGTCCCCTTGCTCTACTGTGAATCTTGTCAGCAACCATATGGTGAAGCTTTTGATAATAGACTACTCCAACGTAAACTTCAGCATTGAATTTTTTGCCCGTACGTCCATCATACATGACTTCTTTGCCTGTTGACTTGAAACCATATTTTTCCAATATTTCTTTCAGATCGTTAGCTTTTTCTCCTACGAAGGCTGAGCCGTCAACTACCTTCCCTCGAAGTGCAGAAGATTTTCCTGCAATTGATTCCATGAATTGACCAACAGTCATTCTTGATGGAAATGCATGTGGATTAATCATAACGTCCGGAACTATACCATCCTCTGTATAAGGGAGGTCTTCTTGTGGAACCAGCATACCGATTACACCTTTTTGACCATGTCTTGAAGCAAATTTGTCACCAATTTCTGGTATTCTCATATCCCTGACCCTTATCTTGTACATCTTTCCTCCATCTACAGACTGAGTCATCACAACTGAATCAATTACCCCGTTCTCAGACGGTCTCACACCTATCGATGTATCCCTTCTGTACGGACCTTTTACTTCAAACTCTTTGTACTCTTCCATGAATCTTGGAGGAGAGGTTCTACCAATCAGTATGTCACCTCCATTTACTATTGACTCGTGCATTATAGCCCCGTCGTCTTCAAGTAACCTGTATGATTTCTCGCCGCGGTACCCTCTAATATTTGCATCAGATGATGGAATCTCAAACTTGTCCTTCATTCCACCTGGGTATTGTTTTGCTTCCGCTTCATACACCCTGTAAAAGAAAGTTCTGCCAAGACCTCTGTCAATTGATGATTTATTGAAAACTACTGCATCTTCTATGTTATATCCTTCATAAGGTAATACTGCGACAATACAATTTTGTCCGGTAGGACGTTCTTCCAATCCAAGAAGATTTATCGCTTTAGTTGTAACTACTGGGATCTGTGGATACAGCATAAAGTGCTGCCTTACATAGGTACTTGCATTCATCAGTGGTGTTGAAAATCCCAAACTCTGTTTTGCCATTGCGCTTTCGTATGTATTTCTTGGTGACTGATTGTGCTCTGGATATGGAATTATAGAAGCTCCAACACCCAGAATTGATGGCGGATAAATTTCAAGGTGAGTGTGACTTGGTTGTAGACTACCAGAGTCCATTGCGACATAACAGTTCTCCTCCTCATTAGCATCGATAAGCTCTATCATACCCATCCACAGTAAATCAGACCAGGATTTCATATTCCTCTTTATCAAATCAAGAACCTCCAAAGTTATTACTGGTCTCCCTTCTCTTACAATAGCAAGTGGCCTGAGTATTCTTCCCGAATTGCAACTTACATAAAGACGCTTTGTTGCATTTTCATTATCATTGGAATAGTAGTAAATACCAACATGGGCGTGTATTTTTCCTGACCTTCGCAAACTTCTTAGTGTATCTGTCAGTTGCTGGCCATTATCGTAATATCCGATCAGACGTCCATCCACAAATATTCTGGTACCATTTTTTCGTAGTATATCAGAAGCCTCCTCGACAGGGTGAGCTCCTAGTTCATATAATTTTTCAATTATCTCTGAAACCAAGACACTTACAGAGATTATAGAAGATAATGCAATATTTTTTACCAAACCGCAGTTTGATCCTTCAGGAGTCTCAGCCGGGCAAATTCTCCCGAAGTGGGTAGAGTGAAGATCCCTTGCTTCAAAGTTAGGTTGACTCCTGCTTAATGGTGATTGAATTCTGCGAAGATGGCTGATAGTTGATATATAATTTGTCCTGTCCAGTAGCTGGGTAACACCAACTCTTCCTCTGCCCCAATTTCCGGTTGCAATAGCATTATTTAATTTATCAGAGATTATGCCGGGTCTTACTGCTGCGGCCACTGCATTTATTCCTCTCTTCTGACCAGATCTTTCAAGTTGATATTTCATGTCTCTGACAAGATTTCTAAAGGCTGTTCTGAAAAGATCGGCCAGCATTTGACCTGCGAATTTTATAACTTTATTTCCATAATGATCCTTGTCATCATTTGCCACCAAATTGAGCCTCAATTCAACGAGCTTGCATGTTGCTTCACCTAGAAAGAGGGCCTTTTCGTTTCTATTTTCAGGATTCTTTCCAAGATGTGGTAACAATCCCCAATCAAGTAATGTTTCAGCTCTCTTTATCTGAAATTCTTCCAGCATCCCTGGAGCAATTCTCTTGCTTATGTAGACTATTGCGTCTCTACTTGTTTCAATTTCTCCTGCCTTCTCAAATGAGGGTTCTAATTCATCCTGTATGAATGAATTTAGTGATACGCCGTCTGCAATATCTTTATCAGATTCAAGTCCCAGCGCTCTGATTAACGTAATAAGTGGAATATCAACAGGTGATCCCGGAATCTTTGCGACAATTGAACCATCTGGTCTCATAATTAGTTCCAGTTTTGCACGATATCCAACTATTGAAGAATATACTTTTGCTTTGTAAACCAAGTTGCCGGTCGTTTCCTCTGTATCCACAATTATCTTGTTGTAAGACAAGTCTTCCAAACCAATAATTACTCGTTCGGAACCATTAATCACAAAATATCCTCCTGGATCTTTCGGATCCTCTCCAAGTTCTATAAGCTTAGTATCAGGAAGATTGTGTAATACACAGGCATTTGACTTTACCATTACGGGAATATCGCCGATATGGATAAACCTTGACTCTAGAATTTTTTCATCTTCAACAATGCTGCATTCAAGCATTATTGGTGATCCGTAGGTTAGATTACGAAGCCTAGCCTCGACAGGAGCCACATGAGTTACTGAACCGTCTAATTCCATAATTCTTGGTTGTTGCAATTTTATCTTACCTAATCTTATTTTATATGGATATTCCGCAGTTTCAATCTCTATTTCGCCAACCTCATCAATAATACTTTGCAAACCACGTTCAACAAATTCCCCATAGGAATTGAGATGTTGTCTGGCAACGCCTTCCTTTTGTAAGATGTTGTGGATTATTGGCCACATATCAAGTGTATTTTGCGACATGGCTCAATCCTCCACTACATATCTATAATAAACACTTTCACCGGCCGTGGATGACATTCTAGTAATTTTTATAATATCCCCGGGTCTCACGTCCAGATCCTCTAATCCCTTGTCGTTAATTAATATGTATGGGAGCTGACTTGGTTTCGTATTGTATTTCTTTAAAACTTCTTCAGCTTGCTTTTTGGATAAAATTTCGTGTTTAGGCTGATATACGTGATTTGTAATTTTAATTTCCTTTTTATCAGAAGACAAAACTTGAGTTTCTTATTTCCAAATCTAGTAGCCGTAATAAATACTATTGACCAGTTTTCAAGATAATAGCATTTTCTTTTTGATCTTAAGTTTAATTTGACTCTGTGACACTTTTGTATTCAGGATTTTGAAAGCTGTCATCTCGTTGAGCATAGTCAGGTTATTTAAAAAGCCAGTATAGGTGACTCGATCTAATACATGGTCTTTGTCAATATTTGTGTGATTGCCGGCAGACGAATTTAATAGTACAATTCCATAAGTTGAATTTTGTACTTTATTATGGATAATATCGTTGGTAATGTTTCTTAGTACTATTGCATCTTGTGCACCTATTATCTTGTTGCTATTTATAATATTATTTGACGTATCAGCCAGATTCACAGCTATATTACAATTAGAAAAAATATTATCCCCTATAGTGTTAAAGTTTGATCCTCTGTTTGATACAATACATGATACTTGGTCATGAACATAATTATTCCGAGATACTGAATGAGTCGTATGGATGCTTAAAGCAATTCCACGCGCAAATCCACCATTATTATAAACCTCGTTTCCTTCAAACAATATATTATAGCAATGCTTTGAGCATATAATTGCTGATGCATTATTGCGATAAACCTTGTTGTTACGGATTATCATATCATGTGTTCCTGTATGGGGATCAATGCCATAAAGATAGTTATCATGAAATGTGTTATTTTCAACGATCATGGCTCCCATAGCCTTGGAATAAAACCCTTTCAAAAGGTGATGAATATTATTTCCTTTAACTATACTGCCTATACCGCCATAGTAGCTAATACCTGCACATCTACTACATGAGTAACCAAGGTATGCAATCTCAGAATTTGTGATATTAGTGCTTCCCGTTGCTTCATTTGATACTCTAATAAATGGTCTTGGTTCTATGGTGTCATATTTTGATTTAGTATCTTCCTCTCCTGGTCTTTTTCCTAAATCAAACGTAATAACTTATTTTTCTCAGGATTCCATGATGTTATTTTTACAGAATCTATTTTTAGTGAACCAAATACGTGAATTCCGTTTGGATTATTTCCGTTGTTTCTGCTCACAATTATCGGTTTTTGATCCTTGCTATAGTAATTGTCGCTATCATTATGTTTAGTACGAATAATCGTATCAGAAATGGTACCATCATCTTGTTCATCATCGTTAGTATCAGTATCATTTTCCTTGTCAAATAGTCCTATTTGTTCATCTTGTTGTATTGTAGGAGTTGGTACTATTTTTAGCCAAAAAGTATCGGTTGAGTCAATAATAAGACCTCCATCTTTTTCTACCGTGATGCCTGAATTTAAAATCCATACTTTACCATTGGACGTACCCCCTTTAACGTCCTTGACATTAGGGCTTTTATCTATACCCCAAAATTTTATCATTGTTTAGCTTCTGGTAGATATCACTAAGGTGAATAGATTTGCAGCTGACATGGAATTAACTTTTGTCGAGAATCATAATGAACACAGTCTACGGCATTTGTTTGGGCTGATAGATTTGGGGTTGCTCCAATTAGGTTTGATCCTATCAAAACTACGGCTAGTATTAGAGCTGTTAGAATTGATTTAGTGTAGTAAATATTTAGACTCACCCAACACAAGTCTAACTTTTCGTTAGCAAATATATATGCACTTTGGACAATAATTCTATGAAAATGTTAGAGCCCTGTATCGCTTTTGATAGATGATACACAATATGTTACATGAGAATCACGTATTCTGATTCAAAATGTTGTCATGCCACCAAATGGCACAATTTTACCTCCTCACTTGCATCAATAGATTTAGGGCTCTTTAGATCTTTCCACT
>Ga0193701_1000193_pt1 | contig 11842 bp, 23 predicted proteins | sample U3s2metaG_FD_143055 | JGI IMG/M metagenome (GOLD analysis project Ga0193701, IMG submission 143055) | Soil microbial communities from a riparian zone of the East river system, Colorado, United States - U3s2 | ecosystem: Environmental > Terrestrial > Soil > Riparian zone | place: USA: East River...
AACGCCATTTGCGTTACCCTTTGTCGGGTGCAGCATTCCGGTATAGTCTTCCGCAATTACATGGTCTAGTGACTTCTGGTCACCTCCCCCGGCATGATTTGCGCGCCCCCATCCAACCATGTACGCGCGTCCGTCCGGCCCTACACCGATATGGCAGAGCGGTCCGGGAAGGGTGCTGAGACCGCCGTACAGGGTCCCAGCGGCGTACGCCTTACCATCCTTGACGTCCGCGCCCGTGTGATGCCATATGAAGCCGTTTACGCCACCCCACGCGCCATGCTCAGGGTCTCGGTTGTGAGTCTTCCATCCCGAGATTTCGGTTACGGGAACTCCCCACTTCTTAAGAGCGGCGAGAACTTGAGTCGCAGTCATCGGAGTTGCCATTAGAGCACCGTCCCAGTCTCGTCATACCGCGTAACGTCAACGGTGAGATCTGAATTGGTTTCCAGGGTAGTAACGAGGTTGGCAATTGCCGAATCAATTTCGGCAACTGACACCCAAGGTGTCACAACGTCAGACGGATTGAGAACAAGTATAAGTGCCCCATCCTCGTTCACATTCTGAACTGTTATCCGATGCCGTACGTAACTCATTTCTGCCTCACTTGGTATAGGTGATTCTCAATTGCGGTTCGCCGCTTTGCCCATTCCCAGCGAAGTAACCGTAATAGCTTTGGCTTGTGGTCGGTCCCGGTCCTAGCGCAATACCCTTAGCCGTATTGTCGCGGAGTGCAGTCCCGATCGAATTCGGAATTGTAATCCACTTTGCTTGTCCGAGATCGAAATGGGTCTGTTGTAGATTGTCGTTAATCTGCGAACTTGAGTGAGTACCGCTAAGCGTAGTCTGATTGTGCGTACCGATAACAGCATTTCCACCCGAGTTGGAATAGAAATGATTGTTGTTCAGGTACAGCTCAACCTTATTGATTGTAGATCCGGCAGTGTCCGACCTAATCAGAGCGTCATCAAATCCAATCATGGAATACTGGTTACCGTTCGTCGCGGAATAGCGACCCTGGTAACAATCAGCAATGCCACGGTTAGAACCATCTTCCTGATACGACGCACTCTCATTCGCGCTGTATGTCTTGACGTATTGAGTTGTTCCGCCGCCGCCACTTGACAGAGTCCATGTGGAACGCGGGACGATTGGCCCCATGTCTTCCACCCAAACTCTATTCCAGGTTTCAGCTTCGACGCGAATTCCTGCAATTGAGGAAAAGGTCGTAATAAGCAATCTGAGTTCTGTTCCGGCAGTTCCCAAATCCGATTCATCAAAGATAAACCGGTTGGTCATGAATTCATCTGTGTTGGCATTCCTACCGCCTGCCTGCCATTCACAGAGAATAGGGCTTGACGTTGTTGGGTCAGTCCCCCACGCGTAACGCACGCGCACGCCCACATATGACGAACCTGTACTAGCTACGTCGATGTGCATTAGGGCATTGAATGCGTAAGTACGTGTGACATCGAATTCAGGTACTGTCAAGCGGCCCATAATGGTATCGCTTGTGGTGACAGTTACCGGCGAACTTCCGGACAAGTCAACCCACGCGACAACACCATTTGCCATCATCGTCAATTGGTCGGCGACGCTTTCGCCGTTAACGAATAGTTCGCCATTCACAGTAACGTTCTGGAATACTGCGTTACCATTTTGGTCAATGTTGAATGCGGTTGAACCGATGGTGAGATTGTAGAAAGTGGCGGAACCGTCACGGGCGATTCGCCATCCCGTGACGTTTCCTGATTCGGGGTCCGTATTGAAGTCGGGCGACTTAATAGCCGTCCTAATCAAGTCCTCCCCGCCCACAATAGGGTTACCGAATTCCACTTAGACCCTCCGCGAATTCAAATCGCCTTCGATGCGGCAAGTACATTGAGAACCAGGATCAGCGCCAGACCAAACGAAAACCAACTTATCCTGTGCAGGAACCTTGATTTCCGATCCGCCTGCCGTATCTTGATTGCCCGAATACGAGCTAGCAACAAGTGCGCTATCCGATTCGACGCCACGATAAATCCTTAGCTGACTTTCAGCAACGGAATTCGTCGTTGTCGCCATTGACGTAACGACCCAGTTTTCCCCGAACTTATGCGGCCCGGTGGAAGCTGCCGCGCGCCCGTTCGCGTCTGCCGTTGCCTGTACGTATTCCAGTAGCGGATATGTTGTCATCGGATTTCAACGCCGAATTCGACAATGATTGAGACCTCGATGACCTTTCCCGGATCGGCAATGGCCCAGACATCTTCCGTGCTTTGGAGCTGATCGAAAGTATTACCCGCAGCGACTCGATATCCCGTATAGGGGCGCATACCTGCATCATTGCCAATATAAATGGGATCTGTGTTAGCGGTAGTTCCGTCCGACAGTACGGGGTGAACTGTGATGATAGTTCGGAGTCGCTTGTCATGTCGGCCTAGAATCTGTTGAGGAGTATCCCCAACGCTTACGCGCGTGGCTCGCCAGTCGCGCCGTTCCCGACCCGTGGCAGCGACAATGCGAACCGGTACCGGTTCGTCAATCTTTTCGTCTGCCAGATAACCGGGCTCAGTTGCCCCGTCGTCCCATTCCTCATTTTTGTAATACGCTTCCGCATCCGTGCTACCCGGACCCTGGTCTACGCCGTGAGTGTTCGAACCCCGGTAAGGGTAGTTCGGACCCTCTATATCGTCCGGTACGGGCTTAACTCGGTCGGGACGGTCCGGGGATGCAGCCATGCCCTTACGCTGCCTGTAAGAGCCCCCTACGAATGGATTGACGCCCATTTCACACGTCCTTCTGAAGTGCGGTTTCATACATGCCAATGAGAATGGCACACATGATTGCCGAGATGAAAAGCGGGACAGATGAACTAGAAAGCCAGGAAAGCAGTCCGCCGATTGAAAGCGCGATGACTACAGCCGCCGTTTCACCTAGGCGAACTTCCCCCGCAATCGAGTCTTTATCCGCGCGTCCTACCTCAACAAAGTTGGGGAGGAAAGCGGTAAACGCAATAACCGATTGAGAGATGGCAAGGGTACTAGTTCCCAGTTCCGGCCGAGGGTTTGGCATTCTTAATCACCTTCTTTCCAGCGTCTTTGACTGCCGTTGTTGCTTTCTTTCCAGCCGCTTGCGCGGTACCGCCGAGCAAACCGCCGACCTTAGCTTTCCCGATACCGACTATGGTAATCCAGATAAGAGCAACTCCGCCGAGTACCATTCCGACTCGGAGCCAATTGGTCGTATCCGTCATCCATTCGAAAGTATCTACGATCTTTCCGGGGAAGTTAAGTACGGAACCTAGTCCCGCTTGTTCAACTCCCATATCGTCGCCTGAGAATCCAGCGAATTGGACGTTACTTCCGCCCTTGTATCGGCGAATGACATACGGTCCACTTCCGGACATGAGATCTGACAACGAACCGAGTTGAACATTTCTGCCGGGCCGTTGTTGCCCCACAGCTCCCTTTGCGCCCGAAATGACGCAACAGTGCGAACTGTTGACGGCAATGTCTCCAGTCCCCCTCTGAGAGCTGGGAATCGTGACCCAATCCGAACTGCTGAGGAATGTAAGAGTTGTAGATCCTCCGGGGTTCTTTCCAAGAATCTTCATCCCCTTTCCAATCCAGGACGAGCAATCCGAATAGCCTTTCTGCCAGCGCTTAGCTTGCGAATAGACATCCCCGCTATTCTGCAAACATGCTTCCAGCAATTCCGGCCACGGTCCCTTATCGTCTGCCATGGCTAGGCCGGATAACTCGCGGGAGTTGTAGGCTCCCCGCCATCCTCGGTACCGGGCGGATAGAACTTATCTCCGGGGTGAGATTGTCCGCCCTCCTTTGGAACCTTGGGAGTTTGCGCGTCCTTATTCTTATCGGCCATGGTTTGCGGCTTCTTTCCGCCGAGCCCCCAACCGATTACGTCGCGCGGGTCATAACCCTTGATTCCCGAATAAACGAGGATGCCGCCAACCGAAAACATGACGACGTTAAGGAGTGAGATTTTCATTTCCCCATCGCCGCCCGGAGACTACCGGCAAAGGCATTCCCCGCCGCTTTGATTACTGTTGCGGAGTTCGGCCGCATCACTACAGTTGTAATCATGGCAACCGCAATGATTCCCATGAGAACCTTAATTACCTGATCGCCCTTCACTTTGAATACCCCAGCTTCTTTGCAATCGGCATGAAGTATGTGAATACCGCGCCGGTAAGGATTAGTGCTGCGAATTGTGATGCGAGCTTTTCGTTAGCGGAGGAAAGAGCGGAAAGAAGAATTGCCAGGAACATCATTCCGACAACCAACTTAATGGAGATCTCTCCGTCTTTCTTTGCCCACTGTCCGACTGCCACAATTACAACCGCAGCGACTACGGAAGTTGTCGTGTCCATCACTTAGCCGCCTTTGCTGCTTTGGCCGCAGTGGCGACCTTTTTAACTGCGCCGCCACCGGGGACAAAATCAACGGCAGTATTCGCAACTTGTCCGATAGCACTTCCGGCTCCGGATACCTGAACGAGTGCGACGCCAACTAGAACGCCACCCCCGACAATCATTCCGAGCCTTAGCCACGTAATCGGATCAGTCAGGAATTCAAAGAAATCTGTAATTGCGCCAGGCCAGGAAAGTACAGAACCTAGACCCGCTTGTTCAACTCCGCCGCCGCCCGAGTCAATACCCGCCGAATCAGGATTACCTGAAGCTTTGTTGGCGCGAGACATATAACGAAGGTAAGCGCCTGACCCATACGTGGACCACGGACCGAAATTCTTTCCGCCACTCGCAATGGAATACGCCGCCTTCGCATTAGTGGTCGGATTGTAGAGATCTTCATTACTCTTCAATCCGAATTGCTTTCGCCTAGCCGGTCCCATGGACCCCAGCATATTGATTTGCCAGAGTCCATAGGAATTGTCCGGCGGTACTGCGTTATGCGCTTCCGCGTTGCCTCCGCTTTCAGCCAACGCAATAGCCACAGCCTTAGCGAGATTCGCGCCGGAGAATCCAGCGGCTTTCGCGGCTCCGGCAATTTGCGCGTCTGTCAGCTTATTAGCCACGGGGATTTCCTTACGGGAGCATGTTACGCAGATTGGGCGGAAGCATTGCAGCGAGCATAGGAGACTTAAGAGCATTGGCAATACCAGACAGGAAAGCGTGAATCTCCGCAACCTGCTTTGCCATAATCTCGAACTCTTCCCGCGAAACGGTGTCCTCGCCCTCATGAGGGCATACCTTCAATTCACACATTGCCTCGGTACCTTCCTGGTTACTTCGGAACCCAAATGGTAGTTCCGGCGTAAATGAGATTCGGCCCGCGTGCCTTGAATAGCGCGCGAGTTGCTGCACTGCGGTACTTCAAATTGAAGTCCCACGTTTCTTTCCAGCCCTTACCATGCTTAGCGGCAAGTGAGGAAACCGAGTCTCCCCGCTTAGCCACTTCCACCCAATGCGCCGGAACTGTATTCGTGGGCGGTTTCGGGGTAGTCGGTGTGGGCGTTGTGTCATCCCCACCCCCAGTGTCTACGGGTCCGGGAACAGTTGTGGGCGGAGAAACGTTTACGGGATAGGGAGGACTGCCCAGCTTGGCCAGAGCAATACTCCACAGTGACCATTCCTGAATACTCATCTTGTGACCGTCGATATCAATTCCACCGGCCAAAGCCTTAGTAATTGCGGACGATGCAAGAGCGGGTGAATACCCCTGAGAGATCAGGAAGTTAACTGCCGCTTGTCCCCACGCTTCATTTGATTCGTAGGTTACGGTGCCGCTTCCAGTGGCAGCGGGCGGGTTTGTATTCACCCATTGCCCGCTGCCTCCTTCTCCGACCCCGTCATCCCCGGACGTATCCTCTACGACTTCCGGAGTCTGAGACCCGCCGCTATTGCGCGTGTAGAGCGCAATTCCGAGACCACCGGCGACGACTGCCGCCCATGCTCCCAGGGGAAGCGGTCCGATCTGCTTTCCGAGATCTAGAGCCATGATTAACCACCCAGCCGATACGAGCGGTTCCCGGAATCATTCGGCACGTCTACCGCCTGAATGCGACCGGAAGTCACATCGCCCATAGTGGACTGCGGCGGAACGTCGTACATTTCAGCATCCCACGGGGCAGGGTCCACACGGTAAGTATTCCGGTGAGCCGACCACGGCTTAATACCGAGAATGGGATAATCCCGTCGGTGATCGGCCATTGAGAAATGCTGTCCGTTTAGCTGTCGTGCACCGTTACCCTTAGTGCCCTGATCGAACGGACGGGTAAAGGAATACCGGCGCGGCGAAAGCTGTTCGGTAACGCGAGTTTCGGCGGGCGGATTCCACCGGGGATCAGGACCAATCTTGTAATGATCCTTGACCGGTTCGTTCCACCCATTCGCGTCCGTATCGGTAACCGATTCACGCTGCTTTTCGTCAGCGTCAATCTGTCGCCAGAACGGCTCATTCGGCCCATTGCCATCCGGCATGGGCTGACGAACCGGGGCCGCGAATTCCCGCATAGCGTCAGGGGTTCCCTCGACACTAATACGAGTCTTCGCGCCCCAGCCGAATTCGTCGGTGTACGGCGCGTCAGTGTGAATGTCCGGCGCGGCGTACGCGCTGTCAGGAGTGCCGTATTCTGGCGCGTCGCCATAGTCCCCCGCGTTGCCCGCGTGAGTCGTGTACGCGCCGTTCTGTGGCTGCCTAGAGCTAGTTCCACCGGCCATGGTTCACCTACTTTCCGAGTGCCGCGCGGATGGACCCGCTGAATGCGTCGCCCATTGCCTTGATTACCTGAGCGGAAGTCGGACGGGAAACGATGGTGGTAACCAGCGCAACCGTAACGATAGCTCCCAGAACATTGAAGATCTTGTCACCGTTCACAGTTCTTTTCCCTCCTCACTTTCGGTCGGTGCATCCTGATGGATTTCGAGAGATGTGCGACTGTCCGCAGCGACCTTTTCAATGGCTTCGCGGAGAAGCCTTTCAAAGGTACCGTTACGCAGATCCCTATTCAGATCGTCAACCTGAGTCGCGGCCTTTTCTGACTTGTCAGTCCCGACCAATTGCGAGACCGTCAGACCGATAAAACCGAGAATCATTGTGACGAACGGGGTAGCTTTATCGTCTACCCCTAGAACCTGCGTGCCGAGGACTAGCACCACTGCGAGCGTAGTAAACGCCACAGCGCCGACGATGCCAGTCCTAGACATTAGGCAGCCTGCTTTGCGGCAGTCTTACGGCCGAGCATTCCCGTAATCCACGGAAGCACGAACCAGATGAAGAGTGCGCCAACAATCAGCGACTTGAGATCGAGTCCGAAAGGCATTTCATTTCCCCTTAGCTAACGCCGACGGAAACGCCGCCGACAGAGATTCCGCGAAACCCTCGCCTTACCAGAACCAGGAAGACGAGAGATCCGATAACCAGTGCGGCAGCGGCAGCGGGAGTCTCAAGAAGACTCCGCTTCGCTTCCGGGTTATCCATCTGGTTCATTTCCTGGCCCCTTAGATGAAGACGCTACCGGCAATGGCAACGTCATTCGTAAGGACTTCCAGAGTTCCCGCGTTAGCCGCGTTGAACTGGACTTCCAGACGAGTAGAACCGAGAGTAGGAAGCCACAGATCACGGTTCTCGTGACCATAGGTTCCATCGAATTCGTGCATGAAGTCATAGACTCGCACGCCGTTTTCGAGTCCGCGCGGAGAGTTCGCAGCGGGAACCGTTGCGCCTACCGTCGCGCCATATCCCGAACGCTGGTACATCGTGTTTCGCCAGTTGTTCGGTTCGATGATGTCGAGCGGTCGCGTATCCAGGTACAGATAAACCGGGTCCGCCGACATCAGGTCAGTCTCACCGTTCGCGCGGGAAGTACCGGCGCGGCGCAGAGTGAAGATGAGGTTACGCACGTAGTTACCCACGCGGGTAAGGCGGATGGTGTTCTGTCCGGCATTCACGTTGTAAGTCTGGCTAGACCAGAACTGAGTCGTGTTCATTGCCGGGGGAGTAACCTGGTTCGTCGCACCGGCCGAAGAAATCTCCGGCTGATCCCACGCTTCCAGGTAAACGCGAACTCGCACGTTCGGAAGCGTAGTCGGGAGCGTACCGCCCGCGATATCCGCGACCTTAGCGAGAGACATACGCAGCTTGAAAGTCGCGGCCGCATTCTGGTTAGGAAGCGAACCGAGACCGTCACGCGTATTCAGCTCTACCGGGATTCGCAGCATGTACGAGAATCCGGCAAGCGTGGAAGTCTGGTCAACAAACTGGGGATCAGCCTTCGGGTCCGCGCCGAGAACGTGGCCGTAACCACCGAACTTATTAGCGAGGAAAAGCTGATACGCAGTGTCGAACTGGTGAATAACCGCGCCGTTCGGCTCGGTCAGATAGATGTTCTTGAGTGCGGCGAAAACTCCCGACTCGGTGGCCGTGGCAACCGGGGAACCGCCGGTACCGCCGGAAGCGGTAACGAGGATAACCAGGTTACGAACGTAGCCGTAAGCGGGAATGTCGAACACTCCGAAATCCTGATCGGAAGTCGTGAGCGTCTTAGTGACGTCAATACCGGTCGGCTCACGGTGCTTGGCAGACGCGCGAATGAACGGAACAGTAGGCATAACCTTCTGATCGTTCTTTCCGCCACGGTTACCAGCGTTGCCGGTCGGCTGCTGAGTTGCGGCAGTAGGCATTTTCTATATCTCCTTTACAGTGCCACAGCCATAGCGTCGCCAACCGGCGAGCCATTTTCGGAAAGCTTTGCAGCGAGCATCCGCCACAGGAAGGTGAAAATCACCATCATAGCTCCGACGATAAGAACGTTAAGCGCGGACGGCATAACCATTGTCTCTATCCTTTCCTATGCCGCGATCTTCGGTGCTCTGGTTCGGAACATCTGTCCCGTACGAGTGTTGATATAGAGGACTTGGAATCGTTCGAGTTCCGAAACCACGGACCTAATCAATTCGGCGGAACGGAAGGAAATTCCGGATAGCCGCCTGAGATTGGTTTCGTCGTTATCCCGCCAGAAGAAAAGATGTGTACTCTGATCGTAGATTTCCAACGGAACCCATGCGGGTCTCTGCGTGGCTGCCAGAAGTGAAATGCCCAGGGCGCGCGCCTGTAGCAAATACAACTTGACATCCATTTCAAGCTTTAGCACGTTATCGATATACCAGAGTTCATCGATAGCGACTGTCCAACCGCCCTCACCGTAGATTCGTTGGAATGCGTTGTGAAACACATCCGCCTGATTTGCTACGGAGTCAAGCCGTCCAGCATCCGGCCACAATACGCGGCGTGGATATTGCTTAGGGTCTAGACGCTGCCAATCCTTAACCGGGTAATAGTTGTCGTGACGAATTAGTCTCGACATACTTTCATCCTTGGGTTTGGTAGCAAACACCACCACGTAAGGATGTAGAGGCAAAAGGTTTGTTAGTAGCGTTGTTTTACCCTGCCCCGTTGGACCAATGAGCGCGACGTGTTCGCCTTGCTCCCAACGGAAGTGTTTGGATACGAATACATCCCACGGTACGCGGGGTGCTTCCGTAGAAAGCTTTGCGAGATGCGTTTCCTGAGCGCGCATGAGATCCCGGTTACCCCCGTAGGGTCCGGGCATCATCGGATAGACAGGAAACTTACTCATTGCTTTCGGGATTCTCCTCACCCATCGTAAATCCATTCGCCATCATTTCGGCGAACTCGCCCACCATCTTTTCCTGCTTTTCCCGCAGGGCCGGAACGTGGTGCATTGCGATAGCCATAAGGATTGGAGCGTGAGCCATAATCACCGCGCCCAAAGCGCTAGTAGTGATAAGGCTGATGAGAATTCGGCGAACGGCAGGATTAGTCTTTGCCAGTTCGTCAAGAGTTTCTGCACAACGCGGCGCGGCATCAATTATGATCTTTCCGCAATTGGCATCGAACGGCATAAGCATCATGCCCATACCGGTATACAGATCCTCTAGCGGTTGTCGCAATCCCCCACGGGGTGTAGGCGGAACAGGCTTCTTAGGCTTAGCCGCTTTCCTTTCGGAATACGTCTTAGCCTTGCGCCGCTTCGACTCCCACCACTTAGGCTTTGTGGGAGCTTCGAAAGTCGGGGGAGCATCTTCCGCCGAAACCTGCTCAGCACTAAGGGCCGAGAAATCAAACCCGTTCAACGGGGATTCGCTCGGCTCATCTGCATTCGGATTCGGTACGAAGTCTGACATCAGCCAAACCACCTTTGAGCAAATGACTTCTTGTCAGGCTCAACATGCTTGGCTGTCTGTGCCGGTTGTGCGGCCGTCTGAGCGCCGTTCCCTGCGTCCCCGGTACCCGCGTTCGTCTTGGGGGTTGCGGGAGCCTTAGCGGGCTGCGTGGCCTCACGGATGCCGTTCACGATCTTTTCCGGAAGCGCATTCAGCGCGGTAAGAAGTTCGCTCGCATCGAACTGTTGCGTCTGCTGAGCGGCAGGCGCATTCGTCGTTGCGGGCGGAGTAGCGGCAGGCGTCGCGGCAGGCGTATTCTCCGCCGGGGTATTCTCCCCCGCCGGATTGGAATTCGGTTCTGTCGGAGTTGCCATTGTTCGCCTCGTTTCTCCATTCACATTTGCGTTCGCTCTGAGCGTAAATGATCTTGTTCCGTCATACGTATAACGCCCTCACCTGCCACTATACTAGAGAGGCAGGGCAACGGAAGAATCCGAGGCCCCCAGGAAATCACTCAATATTCCAGCAGAGAATATAAGGCGGAAATCATGGCGAACAACGGAACCGTTTCGGTAACTGTCGTGGGAAACCTTACGGCTGACCCGGAACTCCGTTTCACCCCTTCCGGCAATGCGTGTGTGAAATTCACCGTTGCACTCAACCGGAAGACGTTCAACTCCGACACCAAGAAGTGGGTTGACGCCGGTACTGACTTCCACTACGTCACGGCGTGGCGTCTTCTGGCCGAGAACGTTGCCGCATCTCTCAGCAAGGGAGACCGCGTAATCGTTCAGGGAAACCTGAAGTCGAACACGTACGAGGACAAGGAAGGCAACAAGCGGACCGTTTGGGAACTGACGGCGGAAGCTGTCGGCCCGGACCTGATGTTTGCTCAGGTCGAGGACATCCGCAAGATCACGCAGAATGCCCCGGAGAAGGCCACTCCCGCCCGCGCTCGTAAGTAATCGCGGCTAAGGGGCCGGAACTCATTCCCGAGTTCCGGCCCCTTTTCGGTCTGGGGAACATATGGCCAAACGGAATAACCGTAAAGGTTTCCTTTCCCGGATTTGGGATGCGCTCACCGTTTCGGCGGAACCAAGCAAACCCCAACCCCGTCAAAGCAGGGAGGTTCAACAACCGGTATTTCGTCAGGCTCCAATCAACACAGACTATGTCCCAACTAGTTCCGCGCAAAATGAGCAACTTGCAAACAAACTGATCCGTCAATATGAACGGATTGGGAACCCCAAATACCGGGGTCGCGTGGATCACAATACCGTCCGAAAGAATGTCGAAAAGATGTCGCCGGAAGTTCGGCGAATGGCTATCGCTATGTCGGACGATCATTTGCAATACGAAGCCATGATGGGAAACATCACAGATGATGATGGAAACAACCTCTTTTGGTATCACTAGCTTTTCTCGTATCTGTGTCGGATGCGGGAATACTTTTGAAACCACGAGTTCCCAAAAGCTTCGTTGCGTGAAAAATTGTGGGCGGTCGTCGAAGTCTCGGAATGCAGCGCGCGCGTATTCCAGGGAATTGGGCGACCGCCTTTTCATCGGTATTGACGGTGAGGGAGTTACCCGCCCGACCGGTGAACACATTTACGACATGCTTTCCGTGGGATCGGAAACTCTCGTATCGCGCGACGGTGGCCCGCTGCACTACAGCGAAATCTTTGAATTTCTGTA
>Ga0193701_1000198_pt1 | contig 11707 bp, 8 predicted proteins | sample U3s2metaG_FD_143055 | JGI IMG/M metagenome (GOLD analysis project Ga0193701, IMG submission 143055) | Soil microbial communities from a riparian zone of the East river system, Colorado, United States - U3s2 | ecosystem: Environmental > Terrestrial > Soil > Riparian zone | place: USA: East River...
CCATTGGCACCATTTTGCTTCGCAGAAGGCAGAATGCCCGCTCATCCTGCTCAGGGTCAGCTGGTGTGGAGTTGGCCGTTACGCCGATGCTTAAATACGAGAGAAGGTCCCACCCCGTGCGATTGATCAGTCTTTTCAATCCTTCTTCCGAAAAGATCCAGAAGTTCGTGCTGTCGTTGTTACATTCCTGCGGACCGAGCAAGTATGCTATCGGCCCTTGTGAGATCTGCTGGCCGTTGTCCGTTTGCCGAGCTATGCGGGTGCTGAGAAAGCAGTACCTTGTGATTGCAGCTAGCTTTTCCAGCACGAAAAAGGGATTTTTTAAATGATAGAGAATTCCGAGGAGAAAGATGGCGTCGTATTTTTCTCCAGAGAGAGTGAATTGCGAATCCAAATCAACTGTTCGAATCATAACATTTGAGTGCAGAGCTTCCTTAAGAATCCGCGCTCCCTGCAGGTGATTAAAATTGGTGGGTTCGTTGTCGATCAAATCCACAGACAGCCCCATTTGCTCTAAAAGAAATGCGAGGTCACCGTCCGCGCCTCCGATATCAGCGATTTTCCTATGTGGACCTTGGCACAACTGCAAAAAATCGAGCCCGGCACCTGTCAAAAGCTGCTCCAAAACGCCCACGTTTCGCAGAGTCTGGTACGGGTACCAGAATGGCTTGGGCCGATGCGCCAACTTGATTTCCCAAAAATTACGTTCCGTTGTCATGGCGACTTGGCGAAGCGGAGACTTAGTGCGTTCACAAGTTTTTCGTTGCCGCTTTGGGTCAACAAAGGCGGCAGTGCCACGTTGTGCCTGCTTACTGGCTGCGCGTGCAAGAGAGTCAGAAAAGTGGCGGAGCGCTTCGGATAGCGTTGTTCCGGAGGCGTTACCGTGCCCGACGGCGAGAAGCTGCTTGAGTGTCACGCAATAACCTGACCCCGCGAACGGCTAGCGACAGATAGACCTAGCCGAATGTTTTCGTAGTACCGCACCCTACAGGCATCCGAGGTCGTCTAACAGCAGAGAGCGAGAATGGTCACTTTACGTTCGTAGCATCTTCCCAGCGAATGGCTGCCCGGAGCAGCTCGCCCAGGGAGCTGACGCCGAATTTTTCTTTTGCACGCGCGCAGTACGCTTGCACAGTTTTTAGACTCAGGTGCAGGTCCTCCGCGATCTCCGAAGTCGTCCTCCCCTGCCCGAGGAGCCGGAATATTTCCAACTCGCGATCGCTTAGCCGTTCTACAGGAGAGGCCTGAGCGCCTTTCGGCGAGGCACTGAGTCGGCGGGCCATGCTGTTGACGACCCTCTCGCTTACGTAAACTCCGCCTTCAAGTACACGGCGGATGCAAGTTAGGACACTCTTGCTGGTCTCGCGTTTCATAACGTAACCGCGCGCACCAGCGCGCAGCGCACGCTCGGCATACAATGCTTCGTCGTGCATCGAGAGAACGATCAGTGCAACTAGCGGGAATTGATTGTCCAGATTTTTGACTAGTTCCAATCCGGATTCGTTTTTCAGGGAGATATCGATAAGGGCGACCTCTGGCCGCGTTTTTGCAATGCCGTCGACAGCTCCAGCCCAATCTTCCGCCTCGCCGCAGACCATAAGGTCGCCCTGTCCGTTGATCAGGTTGGTGAGCCCCTCGCGGACCAGGGGATGATCATCAACCAGAAAAATCCGACGCCTGCGCGCCATGCTGATGGGAGGGTCTGACTTCATATCGCGAAATTTGATTCGCTGTCGTTTGGAATCCTTACCTTACATATCGCAGTCGTTCCGCTCCTGCCGTTTCGTTGGACGCTGAGTGCTGCGCCAATTAGCGCCGCGCCATGGCGCATCAACCGAAGTCCAAGCCCTTTTGAGTTTGACGGCGTATCAGGGAACCCAATTCCATCATCCATAATCGCAAGAGTAAGTTCGGAACCATCCACATTAACGCGAATGTCGACATTCTCCGCAGTAGCGTGTTTGGCGGCGTTCGTGGCTGCCTCCTGAGCAATGCGGTAGAGTTGCGTAGCAACCGCAGAATCGCGCACTGGAATTGAGTCTTCCCCGTGAAAAACGCAGTTGATAGCGAATCGCTCGCTTATGTTCTCGGCAAGACCCTCCAAGGCTACGCCTAACCCGTCTGCTTCGAGTTCCGGCGAAAAGAAACCGCGAGCCAAATTACGGGTGAGATCAATCCCTTCCTCGACGTAGCGCACGAGCTTCTCGGCCTCGCTAACCTCTGCCGCCGATTTTGTGGCGAGTTTGTCCTTTAACACTTGAGCCGCCAGAGCAGTTCCTGTCAGGTGTTGACCGAGCCTGTCGTGCAGATCCTGTCCCAAACGTCGTCGTTCACGATCCGCCACTTGCGCGATTTCCCGATCGAGTCGCTGGCGCTCAGCCACTTCGTGCTGCAGAGCTGCTGTCCGTTCCTGAACGCGTCGATCCAGCTCACCCACGAGTCTCTGCAGCTTGGATAACACTCCAGCAAAGAGGGCATAGGACACAAAGGCCATTCCCGCATTCCAGAAACCGAGGGCAGGGATTCCGGCTGCAACGTCTGACAGCATTGATACTGCGATGCTAACAACGGCAATTCCCAGACCCATAAGGAAGCCGCCAAACCAGGCAGCCAAAGAAATGGGCAGAAGGTAGAAGAGAAGCAGCGGTCGCTCATATCCAGTCAGATAATCCACGTATCCTACGACGCCGACGAGAAAGAGACACGTGATGACCAAGGCCTTCCAGCAGGATAAAAAGCCGGAAAGTTTCTTTACGTTCGTTCGAATCTTATCAAGTTCAATCCGGCGTGGAGCCTTCTTCATTGGCAATTTGATCACGCGAAGACTAATGGGAAACTTGAGCCTGATCGAAGATTTCAATCATAACCCGCGGTTTTGCTTCTCAAGGGCCCGAATACGCCGTTGAGCTTCTTTGTAGCTTTTGTCCAACGCGGCTACGTATTGCGTCCGTTGTTGAAATTCGGTCTCGAGTGCATCTGCTGCAGCAGGCGATGGTTCACTCAACTGGGGAGTTTTTTCCAATTCAACCGAAAGTCTTGTTGCTTGCTCGACCAGCGCCGGGTCGGTAGCGGGATCGTCAGCGACAAAATCATCAGGGACGTTAGAACTGTTAATCCGTTGTCCAAGCGGCTCAAGGCATTTGCCTGCATAGGGTTCCTGGAGGAAATCGAGCAACGAACGCATTGTCGATTCCGGATTAGTGATCAAGTCTGCATATCGCACGCGATAAACTACACCCGGTCCATAGGCCTCCTCACCTTTAATGCACGCGCTGACGGTTCGAAGCCAGTACTGGTATGCCTTTTCTTCATTAGGAACCAACTGAATCCCCGCTACCCGATGACAATTCAGCATTGAGCGCACGACGGCGCGGACGTCCCGGCAGATGTGGACGAAGAGAGCATCAGGAAATAGCCTATGTAAACCATAGATGTGATGAGAATATTCCGGCGTCCCATCGACCCAACGACCTTTAGGTTCCGATCCTTTAATCGTAGCCTGGCGTTTTCTTTCCAGGTCCTCGCGGTGGCGAAGGATCAACTCGTTGATAGTTTGACCGACCGCGGTGAACAATTCGTTTTCTCGAATTTCCATCGCGCTCAAGATGGAGCGCTCGCCGCGTGCGACGCCAATTTGATAGCCAATGGCCAGGCTGATCGCGAAATCTCCCATCCAATTTGACTCTGGCACGGGAAACATGTTCGGATGCTGACCCAGACACCAAGTTAGAATGCTAGTTCCCGAGCGGGGAGAACCCACGACAAAGACTGGCTTGTTTATCTCATGCTGCATTTCACGTAGAAGTCCTCACCGCGCGAACCCGGCGCAGTAGCAAGTTTTGCGCGCTATTTCCAAATGTTAAGGCTGACCAAAACAATACGCTGGAGCGGGCGCTTTGATATTCTCTTTGCGCGCTCCTTCTGGGAAGGTTCTTCATTTTCTCTATGACGTTTCCGACTTTCCCCGTAACATCAAGGCTTACAAAAGCGATCCGGTGCGTTGCTGCTCTGAGAACCTATCACTCTTGTGGCACAGATGATGAGTGTGCTTTTGCAGGTCGCCGGCGCATCCAAAAACTACCTCCCCTCACCCGTGGTGACTTGGTAAAGGTAGCGTTGAGTTCTTCCCTGTAGCGGTGAACCAAGTATGCATTGGCCATCAAAACTTCGAATTCGGAATTAAAGCTCAGAAACGCTTGGAGTAGATATTGCTCGGTCCAAAAACGAAGGTCGTCCATTACCCAGTCGCGCCGATAATCAAAAGGCAAAAAGATGTCGTGGACGTGTACGATCACGCCTGGCTTTAGACGCGGCAAGATTTCCAGGAAAAGATAATTTACGTCTCCGCCAATCTTCACGGTATGAGAACTGTCGATGAACAGGATATCGTCCGAATCGAGTTGCGAGAAAAATTCGAGGTCGATATCTTCGACCTTTTTCTCGATCAAGGAATGTAGCCCGGGGAATCCCTGGCGGACAAAATCAGGCGGGAACGGCTCGATGCAGGTCAGGGTTGAGTTCTTATTCTTTGCAATGGCTTCGGCTGCGACGAGAGAAGAAAACCCGCTGCCAACCTCGATGATGAACCGCGGTTGAAAGTGGCGGATCATACAATAAGCGACCAGCGCGTCGGTGGCGTCAAAGAGCCCGTTGTTAAAATGAAAACGGCCGGGTTCACCCGTTGGCTCTACCGGGAACTCATCGTATTCGTGGCGAAATTTTGGAAAGTGATTCTGTAGTAGTTCGAGCTGCATCGCGTCGTTCATGTCAATGCCAACCAATTCGCTCGGCCGATCCCAGAGACTTTCAGGCAAAGACTGCGTATCAGGAATCGGTTGATAGAAATGGACCGGTGTCACATGAAAACGGTGTTGCTCCCACAACCGAAAGATCTCGCGAAACTTTGCGCTGTGGAGGCAACGCGGGACGATTTTGGCAAGAAAGGGTGACAGCAGGCTCACGCCGATGTTTCCGCGCGTCACCTCCAGCACGACTTCACCCAGAAGCTGCTGCAACGAGTTGCTGCCGCGCCGCACCTTTACCGAATCAAGCTGTCTGTCAGGCTGGCTGACTGGGTAAAGGCGGAACTCGTATTCTGTCGAGTCCGCGATCCAACCAATTTCAACCTGCCCACATTTTCCTCCCCGGGTCACAAGCTTCTCTTCACCGGTGGAGGTCGTAACCCGAATCTCGCTGCCACTCGGATCGCTTGTTTCCCATGCAATCACAACGGGCGACTCTTCCTCAGAAGGCACAGGGTTCGGCGTGGCCACGATCTTGCCCGTGATCGTCTTTGATTGAGGGGCCTTAATCACACCCGTTTGAAAGCGAAAGCCTCGCGTGTCTCACGCACTGATCCCAACAACTGGGTCGCGTTGTTTCAAGCTCTGAGGTAACGCTTCCGCAGGCTGGACGTGTTGGTTATTGAACAAACGTTCCAACCTCTCCCGGGCGACCTCAGTCGAGTAAAGTGAGCGAGTTTTCTCGATCCCGTTTTGCGAGAGCCGGTTCCAAAGTTCAGGGGACTCGTAGAGCGTCACTAGGGCCCGGGCAAATTCTTCCGGTTCGTCGGCGACGAGAACATCTTCGCCGAAAGTAAGCTCCATGCCTTCCACGGCCAGCGAGGTTGCGACGACGGGCACACCCCACGCCATACTCTGATTGATTTTGCCCTTTACACCCGCACCAAATCGCAATGGCGCAATCGATAATCTTACGCTCTCAAAGAAGGGACGAACATCCCGTTGCAATCCCGTGATTACAATATTTTTGCCGACTTCCGGCGGCGGCTTATCGCCAATAATGTAGAACTTCGCTTCCTGCAGGCGCGCCTTTACTATAGGATAAATCTTCGTCAGGAAAAACAGAACGGCATCGGTATTCGGCGTGTGCTGGAAACCGCCAATGAACAGAAAGTCCCGCCGCAGTTCAAACGGCGTGTGCGAGCCCGGAATATCCACAATGTTTGAAACGAGCTGAATGGACTTTTCGGACCACTTCTCCTGCAGAAGCTTCTGTTCGACACTACTCGTTACCCAGGTCTCATCAGCTTGGCGGATGAGATCATGTTCCAGTTCTTCTTTCTGCCGCGCTTTTTCTCGCGCCTCCGGATCGAAAGTGATCTGAGCCTCTCGGTGCGCACGAAGCGAGTGCAAATCGACAGTGTCAAAGATGATGCGGCTTCGCGGCGCGTACTGCCGGACGTCCGCGATATGTTTGCGAGCAAAATCGCACCTGCTTAGCACCACGGCATCGAAATCGGAGCCGTGTGAAATGAGGTATTCACGCACGTTCTTGACGTAAGGATGATAGACGACCTCAATTCCGCGCTTTTGCAGCCTCCCTGTGTAAAGGGGCACGTTCGCTAAATTATCGGGAATGAAGGTGACGCGATGACCAAGTTGCCGGAGAAGCTTGAGGACTTGGAACATCCGTAACGATCCTGAATCTCGGTCTGGGCTTGGGACATAATGATCAATCACGAGAATGTTCTTTCGGCCCGTTGGTGCCTGCCGCAGGAAGGCTGCATCGCCGTTGGCTGCTTTTGTCGCCAGCTCCGCACCCCATGTTTTCGCAAAGGTCGAGCGGTTAATATCCTGGTGCTTCTTGGTTCCTGTTGTTATATCGGTTCCCGCAGTTGCTCCCTCGTAATGAATAACCTCGCTCAGCGGCTGATATAACACTTTGAAACCGGCTTGGCGGACCTTGAAGGCCAAATCAGTATCTTCGTAGTAGGCAGGCGCGTACCGCGGATCAAACCCGCCCACGCTCTGAAACAAAGATTTTGGAATCATCAACGCTGCCGCTGAGCAATAATCCACTTCGCGCAGATAATTGTATTCAGGTCTCGCAGGGTCATCGAATTTGCCATAGTTCCACCCCGATGCGTCTCGCCATATGACTCCCCCTGCTTCCTGTAAGCGACCATCGGGATAAATAAGCTTGGACCCAACGACGCCGGCGTTCGGATCTTCGATAAAGGTGTCCAAGAGTGCCTTCAACCAGCCCTCCCTGACAAGTGTGTCGTTGTTAAGAAAAACGAGATATTTCCCGCGCGCCTTTTCAGCACCACGATTGCAAGAAGCAATGAAACCGGAATTCGTCTCGTTGCGCACATAAACAGCCCCTGGTATCCGCGGGACAGCCTCTGCAGTCTCGTCCGTAGAACAATCGTCCACCACAATAACCTCGAAGCGCTTCGTCCCCTGATGCTCCTGAAGCGAGGCCAGGCAGGCTTGGGTGAAGCGAAACTGATTGAATACTGGAATGATGATTGAGATTTCGACTTGGTCGTGAATCGGAAATTCAATCGGACGCGTCGGCTCGGGAGGTTCAGCAGGTGCCACTCTTTGCCCAGGGGCAGAAAGTATTCCTGAAATCAGTGCCTGGATTTGATCATCAATCGCAGCCACCTCCGGATGCGTGGCTCGCCACTTCTGATACGCTGAGACGATCTTTTCCAAATGCCCATAGCCCAATAAGGCTCGCGACCTCCGGGAAGAAAGTTTTGCCTTTAAGGCCGCAACTGGGTTTGCAATTTGCCAGCGCGCCGAAGAGCGGAGCCGGGCCGCTGCGTCATTAGTCTCGTCCAAAAACCGGCAAAGCCTGTCGGCAGCTTTCAGCTGCAGGCGTAAACGCTGTCGAACCTCCTCTTCCCGCTCTTCGCTTTCCGCCAAACTAATACTCTTGTCGCGAAGGCTGGCCGTGAGTTCTTCGACTTGCGATTTGTGGCGCGCTTCGGCTTGCGCAAGGAGCTCGCGGTAGAGATGCTCGATTTGAGCGATCCTTTCCGGAACGAAGGTATTCAGTCGGCTGACTGCTCCTGGGAGCAAATCGGTCTCGTGCGGTTTCGTTTCCTGAACACTTTCGCGGCCGACTGGAGCTTTGGCCATCTGGCGTTTGTTCGCTTTTCTCGACGATACTTCGGCGAGTAAGCCGCGATAAAGTTCGATCACTTCCTCGGAGACGCGAGCATCGATCAGTTGCTCGATCGTGAAATGGAGGTGGCGCCTTCGCGTTGTTACCAGCGCCGCGGCGGTACGTACTTGCGCGTCGGGTAAACCAATGAAATCCGCGATTCGGCGCAATTCGAATTCCGGCTCTTGGAAAAAGAGATCGTAATGAGTAACGAGTCGGTCTTCCGCATTTACTGCCTCGGTCAGGCGCCGGTTATAAATCTCCCACAACCGCAAACCAAACGAATAGGAACTTCCATTTCGTTTTCGCATCGAGTAGGCGACTTCGAGCGGGTTCCTCACCATGATGAGCGTCTTGAGTCTCGGAAACAGCTGTTGCCAGAACGGCAAAGTCAAACTATTGCGCGGATCCTTCCAGGCCCATACACTTGCTGCGTCAAATCGTTCGATGAGCAACCGCGCTTTGAGACGCAAAGGATCCAGTCGCAAGCTTGTGAAGCTCTCGTCGGCCCTGGGCGGCAGGTCCCAGGCGCCTCCAAGCTCGTGCAACAATTCATCGTTCAATGCCACGAATCCCAGATGTTCCCAGAAGCCATCTGGGTTATCGGCCTGCGGTGGCATTAAATCGTTTTCCGTTCCCAGGTACAGCCCGAAGGCGTGCAGTAGCCTGGTGAGCATCGATGTGCCTGAACGGTGCGCGCCGGCAATGCAAATCGCTGTCTGGCTATCAGCGCTATTTTTCACTCAAAACGCTTAAACAACGATGCCTCGCCCAGTGCGTCAAGCCGATTAGTCGCAGGTGATAACCGGCAGTTGGGATGCCATCGCTGTCCGATGTCTCTGTGCACTGTAAAATGTTCGTCGCACAAAGTATCAGCCACATTTAAGTTCTAAGCGATGCAGCGAAGCGACGGCCGCGGACCTGATGAGATCCGTCCACTTAATTTCGAGTTGAACGTGGCGCCGCATGCGAGCGGGTCAGTGCTCGTCTCGATGGGTAAGACGCGCGTGATCTGCGCGGTGACAATCGAAGAAGCAGTACCGCGCTGGATGAAAGAGCAGGGGGTCACCGGTGGCTGGCTCAGCGCCGAGTATTCGATGCTCCCATATTCGACTCAGCCACGCAAAGCTCGCGATATTGCAAGAGGGCGCATCGACGGTCGCAGCGTGGAGATTCAACGGTTGATTGGCCGGTCGCTGCGAGCGGTCATGGATCTTGAAAAACTCGGGCCGCGCACGATCTGGATCGATTGCGACGTGTTGCAAGCTGATGGCGGAACGCGCACGACCGCAATTACCGGTTCCAGCCTAGCGCTGGCTATAGCCTGTCGGAAATTTGTGCGGGAAAAAAAACTCGACGCGCCTCCGATGCTAAAATTAGTCGCGGCAGTAAGCGCCGGCATTCTGGAAGGGCATGCTCTGGTGGATCTTGTTTACGAAGAGGACAAGCTCGTCACTGTTGACTTCAATCTTGTGGCTACCGAAGACGACGAATTCGTAGAAGTGCAAAGCTCTGGAGAAGAAGCGACATTTTCCGGTTCACAGCTGGATGAAATGCTCACCCTGGGCCGCAAAGGTATCGGCGCATTGATCGGCGCCCAGCGCGCTGTTTTGGCGCGAATTATGGTTTCTCCGCCGGAGAGCTGACGCTGTGGAATCGTAGGGCGTCTGTGCCGGACGCCGAGTGGATCTTCTTGCATTGGCGTTTGACAGAAACGCCCTACAATTACTGCTCAAATGAAGAGGGCGCTTATCACCGGCATCACTGGTCAGGACGGAAGTTATCTGGCCGACCTGCTGCTTGAGAAAGGCTACGAAGTCCACGGGATCATTCGCCGCGCCAGTACATTTAACACTTCGCGCATTGATCATCTTTACGCTGATCCCCATGTGAACGGCGTGCGACTTTTTCTACATTACGGGGACCTCAGCGACTCGGTGAATCTTGTGAAGCTTCTTTACGATTTGAAGCCGGACGAGATTTATCATTTGGGCGCACAGAGCCACGTGCGCGTGAGCTTTGATATTCCGGAATACACCTCCGACGTCACCGGCGTCGGTACCATCCGCATTTTAGAGGCAATTCGCGAAGCCGGATTGCGTTCGCGTTTTTTTCAAGCTTCGAGCAGCGAAATGTTTGGTAAAGCTCAACAAACGCCGCAAACGGAGAAAACACCGTTCTGGCCGCGCAGCCCGTACGGCGTAGCCAAGGTTTTTTCATATTGGGCCACGGTTAATTATCGCGAGAGTTATGGTCTTTGTGCGAGCAACGGCATCATGTTTAATCACGAAAGCCCCCGTCGCGGAGAAACTTTCGTCACCCGCAAAATCTCGCGCGCGGTTGCTGCAATTAAGCATGGTCTGCAAAAGGAATTGTTCCTCGGCAACCTCGACGCAAAACGTGACTGGGGATATGCGCCGGAGTATGTCGAAGGCGTCTGGCGAATTTTGCAAACCGGCGAGGGAGACGACTTCGTCCTCGCTACCGGCGAAAGCCACACCGTACGTGAGTTTGTCGAAGCCGCCTTCAGTTACGTCAATCTCGCTTGGAAGGAATTCGTAAAGCATGATCCGCGATATGAGCGGCCGGCCGAAGTGGACGTGCTGCTCGGTGATGCTTCGAAGGCGAAGAAAATTCTTGGTTGGGAACCGAAAGTACGGTTCCAGGAACTGGTGCGGATCATGGTAGACGCGGACATGGATTTTCTCTCGCGCAACACTCCCAGAGAGCATCTCGGCAAACTGCCATAAATGTAACCGGCGGTGTGCAGCCGCCTTGTTGTGAACTGTGTCCTGAGTGCGCCGAGGTCAGCGACCTCGGTTACAACCTATCGCATGACAAATGGCGCCGGGTTCGTCGGTGCCATCGAATGGGCCGAGACGAGACTCGGGACAGCGCTGGCGAGCGGCGTGTCTACAATGGTCACTTCGGCGCCGATTCCGACGATGTCGTATAATTGTATGATGTCGCTGGAGCGCATCCGGATGCAGCCGTAGCTCGCGCGCGAACCGATTTTCCATTCCTCTGGCGTCCCGTGAATATATATGTCCCGCGAAAATGCGTTCGTATTTTGCGCCTCCAGTCCTCGCAACCAGAGAATTCGGGTCACAATTGGATCGCGCCCGGGCGAGTTGGCTAAGACGATTTCGCCAGTGCGGCGCCGATCTTTGAATACGGTTCCCGCCGGCGCATTATCGCCAATTTTTTCCGCGATCTGCAGTTGGCCCAGTGGTGTAAATCTGCTGCCCGGCCAATCGCCGAGTCCGAATTTCGAAGTTGAGACCGGATAGATGGCCATCACATTGCCGCGATCGAGAATGGCCAACTTTTGCTCGCGTGTGCTGACCACTATCTGATGCCTTGTGTCTGGCGCTGCGCAGGACGCGACAAAAAGCGCAAGAAGCAGAAGGTAGGCACGGGTCGACAAGCCGTCCGTTTCGTTGTGTGTTGTTGGCGCGCCCGTCGGTCGCGGCGTATCAGTCTCGATGTTCATTGGCCATTGAACTTGAAAAACTTCTCTGCAGTTTCGGTTGTCGCTTCGGCAATTTCCTCAAACGATGTGTGTCGCGCTGCAGCGATCGTCTCCGCTACGATGCGCGTATACGCAGGTTCGCAGCGCTTTCCGCGAAAGGGGACGGGCGCCAGATATGGGCAATCGGTTTCCACCATAAATTTCCAAAGCGGAATCTGTGCTGCGACTTCTCGCACGGGTGCGCCGTTTTTAAAAGTAACGATTCCAGTGAACGAAACGAGGTGATCAAGATCCAGAACTTCGTTCGCCTGATCCAAC
>Ga0193701_1000200_pt1 | contig 11558 bp, 19 predicted proteins | sample U3s2metaG_FD_143055 | JGI IMG/M metagenome (GOLD analysis project Ga0193701, IMG submission 143055) | Soil microbial communities from a riparian zone of the East river system, Colorado, United States - U3s2 | ecosystem: Environmental > Terrestrial > Soil > Riparian zone | place: USA: East River...
CTAGAGACCGCTATGGCGTGGGCAGAACAGGAAGCCCTAGCGGCAGATCCGATGACGGCACGTAGAAAAGCGTCATGGCGAGTTGGTAGGCAAAAGCCATCTGAAGGTCAATTGAGATTTGCCGAACGGCTCGGGCTAGACACACCGGAAGGCATCACTAAGCGTGAGATCTCGGACATGATTGATGTCCGGCTAGTTTCGCGTATCCTGGATAAATCGATACGGAGAGGAAAAGTCAAGCGATGAATAGTAAAAATGAAAGGAGAGCTACCGAGCGAGAAGATTGGATAGAGTGGAGTAACGTCTCATCTATAACGGACACGGACCCTGAGACCGAAGAGATATGGAGACAAGCCGTGCAAGATGGTGCTTCAGTGTTCGGTAATCCGGACCCGATAGACCACAATGAGCCGGGAAACTGGTTCCTAGCCGGGTACGATTCCCCGTGTGAATACGGGGATCAGATCCAGGATGGGGACACCATTCGTGCGGACGGTTTTGGAGGATGGGAGCACCGGGACTGTGTGGAGAGCGGTCAGCCTATGTACGAGGGCAGACCAGAGCACGAGACCACTGAGCCGGAATGGACGATCTGATGACTCTTCCGGGCAATGTGATCACGAAGATATTCCGGAGCGTCAAAACAGAGCGACCGGAGATCGTATGTCTGTGTGGATCTAGCCGGTTCTATGCGGAGTATCAACAGGCATATTACGATCTGACTATGCAAGGTCATATCGTGCTATCTGTTGGATTCTATCCCCATGCGAAAGCTGAGCACGGACACGGGGAAGGGGTAGGTCACGATTCCGTTCAAAAAATCGAGCTGGATGAGCTGCACAAAAGGAAAATAGATCTAGCGGATTGGGTCTATGTTCTGAACGTTGGCCGTTACATCGGATCATCAACAAGAGAAGAGATCCGGTATGCACAGAAGTACGGAAAGGAGATCAGATATCTGGACCCTTTGATTCCTTCAGAGCTCGTGGATGGCACTATTCCCGATGGAGAGCTACCGGGCATGTGGGAATCGGCCGACTTCGCGGGCGGACCCGATGATGTCACATCACAACGTCTATGGAAGTCTTACCATCATCGGACAGGAGACAATAGCTGATGACGGCAACTGGAAACCCTTTCACATCCCCCGATACTAACCAAAAGTACTCGGGTAAGGTGAAAATTGGGCACGCTGGACGGTACGTCCTTCCAGACCCAATTACCGGGCAAGAGAAGCACTGGACGCGTGTCAGCACTATTGCTCATGTGCTGGCAGATTCATTCATGCTAGACCAGTGGAAGGCTCGAATGCTCGCTAAGGGCATGGGACTCCGGCCGGATCTCGGGATGGTGGCGAGAGATCTGGACGTGCGAGACGACCGGGACGACCTTCAGGAGATCGCAGACAAGGCCATGGAAGCGGCCGGAGCTTCTGTGGGAGCGAACATGGGAACGGCGCTCCACAAGTACGCGGAGCGACTGGACGCTGGTGAAGACCTGTCAGGGGAGCGCATGCACGAGAGCACTAAGCGTGCTCTGAATCGGTACCAGAAAACCATGCAAGATGAAGGTCTCATAATCGATCCTGGATTCATGGAACGAGTCGTTCTCAATTACGAATATGGAATTGTGGGACGACTGGATCGCGCCGTAAACGATCCCGTACTCTGGTCATTTCCTCGCATCGGAGATCTCAAGACCCAAAAGACGATGGATTTCGGGGGTCTCGAAATCGCTATGCAATTGGCGCTGTATGCTCGTGCCGATTACATGTGGAATGAGGATACAAGCGAGTGGGAAGAGTTCCCAAAAATGGATCTCAATGCCGCTACGGTTATCCATCTCCCCGCACAAAGTGACGAGTGCGAAATTTACGACGTAGACATTGACGTGGGTTGGCAGTGTGTTAGACTCGCGATGAACGTCAGGAAGGCGCGGAAGATCGGAAAGGGGTTGGTTCTCCCGCGACCAAATGACCGTCAATGGCGCATTCGAATCATGCAAGCAAAATCCAAACAAGATCTATCCGCGATATGGCAGGATGCCCAGCGGGAAGGGAAGTGGAGTAAGAGGCTTCAGCAATTCGCTATGGATAGGCTGAAGGAAATTCAGGGTTTGATCGAGCCTCAAATCTGAGCAAGAAAGCGAGTATGAAAATGGCAGATGCCAAAACCGCACCGGCGATCGATGATGACCCGTTCTCGACTCCCGGTACGTCCGAGTTCGTGGACTGGAAGGACATCAACGGCGCGTTGATCGTGCTGGAAGTGGAGGAATTCGTTTCCAAGGTCCCGACCGTGCACGGAGACAACGATGCCATTCGGGCAGACCTTCACGTGTTGGATGGAGAACTCTCCAGCGAGACGTACGAGGGAACCCTCATTTTCGGCCGCTCCATGGTGCCGCAACTGAAGCGCCGTGTCGGGGAAATGGTGCTGTGCCGAGTCGGGCAGGGTGCCAAGCAAAAGGGCAAGAATGCCCCGTGGCAACTCCATGAGGCCACCGACGACGACAAGAAGATCGGCATGACGTGGTTCCAGAACCGGAAGCCCGCAGACCCGTTCTCGGACGCTGACGAGCCCGGCACCGACGACTGAACAGCGACCGGCGGCAAGGATCTCCTAATGCAGAGAGCCCACAAGGTACCGTCACCTTGTGGGCTCTCTGCATTAGGAGATGATCCGTTCATGGGTAAACATTCAGGAAGTGAAAAGAAGGACGGTAAGGGATTCGGACTGTTGAGACGTCATCCCGGACGCCATGCGGATGAACCAATTTTCGAGCCGGACCCAATTCCAGACCTATCGCCGGTACCTCCCGATGTCTATCGGACACCCGAGACGAGACCGCTTGTGAGGTCTCGTGCCCGGCCACGTTCCGGCCGCAGTGCCGTGCTCGGCTCGGTTGCCCTTGCTGCCGCTGTGGTCTTGATTCTCTTGATCACATATGTGGCATTGTCTACTGATTCGGCTACATACCCGAGCACCCGGCCGCCGGTCGGCGCGGATCCGGTGCCGACTGACGAGCTGTCAGGAATGCCCACAGACGCGCCTGAGCCGTCCATGGAACCACCGGTGGCCATGGCTGGATCTACGGAGACAACTACCGTGATCAGCACGCCACAGCGGGCACAGAGCCATGATCGGCCGGACGTGATCACGGTAACCGCGTCGCCATCCGGCGAGAGCCCCATGGACTCGGGCTCTCCGGCCGGAAGCCCGGCACCGACCGTGACAGCTACTCAGACGGTTACACCAATGAACGACCGGCCGCGCCCTACCGTCACGCAGACCGTGACGGGCCACCACACGAGCGATGACCCATGGTCTAGGGTACCGATCACGATACGGCTTCCGTTGCCGCTTATCGGTCCCTGAGAGCCGTACAGAGCCCATAACGCAAGAGACCCCCTGAAGCCGGATGGCTTAGGGGGTCTCTGTGTGCGTAGTGGATGATCAACCTTGATCTTGTTCGGTTACTTAACCAGAAGCATCAGCTTTTTGTGTGCCGTGTGCTTGGGCTCGTCCAAGGTCTCTTCCAAGATGCCCTGAGCCAGAGCCCCGAGCCGATTCCCCTTCAGGACGCCACGCGGACGGAGTTCCTGATAGTGGTCTACGTACCCGGTAACGGCACGCTCAGCCGCGTAGGCATTGCTGCCGACACGCTCAGTCTCCGCGCGGAAGACGTCCCGCACCTTTTCGCGCCGGTTCTCGTCCAGCGTTACCGCACGCTTGCTGACGCCTACGGCGTTCGCGTCCGGCCGCTCTCCCCACACCAGATCACACAGTGTGTCGATTTGGTTCGCGTTGAACGGGGTCTGAACGAGTGCGCTCTCTTCCTCTTGCCACTGGTAGTAGTACTTGGTGGTGAGGTCAAGAGTCTTGGCAGCCTGAGCTAGCTTGTCTTTTGCCGTCCTGGTGTGCCGGACCGTCCACTTGTGAACGGCATCCCGAACCGCGAACCGCTCTGTGTTCGCACATTCGACGCGCCATGGCGTCGTAATGGCGATCACGGGAGTTGAACCGTCGTGGCTGTTGATGATTGCCACGTACTGACGGATGTGGTCAGCGAACCCAGAAGGATCAATGATCATTTCATCCGGCAGCATCGCGGTAATGAACACGCGCCTTCCGCTACGGAACGAGCCCGCAGACGAAACAGCGAATTCGTGGTTCCGGAACAGACCTTCCAGGAATGCGAACGCTTCCGCATTCTGAAGCGGCGTGTAGATCTTGCCAACCGCGCCGAGAACCTCGCCCGTGTCCATCCGGCGAGTGTGGAACATACCCTCTCCGGCTTTCTCCCACTTCTCAGTGACAGGATTGAAACCACCCTGAGAGGTGAGCCCCACCGTGTAGCCGGTGCCGCTCGCACGAAGCACGGCATCCACACTGGAAAGCGGGACGTTGAAATGGGTACCGAACTTGTGCCATGCGGGCTCTCCGGCTACGTACAGAGCCGTACGGCCATCTGTCAGAGTGTCAAGCCCGTGGTCCCCCATGATGGCGGATTCGATTTGCTCGACTGTGAGAGTCTGAACGCGCGGGCTCGGTATGACGATTACTTCATCCCGGTCCCAACCCTCGTTAACGCGGTACCGGCCGTTACCGAGATCCGTCAGCTTACCGGACTCCAGTTCACTCGCGACGCGGTCACGGAAAGCGGCCGCTCGCTCTTGATCGTTCGTGGCTGCCTGAAGCTCCGCGTATCTGGTCCATCTTGGACTGACGGAATTCCGAGTTCACGTCGCACTTGATGTCAGTTGCCATGATCCCTACTTCCTTCGTGCACTGCCGAATCAGTGTCGGACTCATCGGTACGGCCCGTAGCCGTAGACCCCCTTTCGAGGGTTTCGTCCTGATCGGAATCTCGGTTGATCATCCACTATTGAAATACACTGCCGGGCTTGTCTGAAGCGGGTCCGCGTGTCTTTCGACCTTCAGATACCCTAGCACACGATGACCAGACGTCAACCCATCTAGCTATAAAATCTCCAAAAATCTTCCTACCTTCCATACTCCATGGTCAGAGCGTTATCAATCGCGGCAGCGATGCACCGACGCTTGCACGCGAACCACTCCGCAACCATGCCGCCGGAGTCTGTGTGCTCGGCTACCGTGCCAACAAGCCCGTTCACGTCGTCTGTGATCTCCCCGTACTGAGCCTTACCGCATCCATCGCACTCGTACCGGTTGACGGTCTTTTTTATGATCGCCATGTCACCGTGCCGCCTTATTCGCCCACACGAGCGTCTCAGGTCCGAGCCGGAGACCCGGTGCCGGTGGATGCTGGATGAACAGCGCACGAGGTTCTGAGCCCCGGTGGTCGGTCCACCTGACTGCCGCGTACCGGCGTCCGAGGTACCACACGTGCCGCTCATACTCGGGGTACTTACATGCTCCAAATAGATGCGTGGTCTTCATCCAGCTTGTCATATGTATCAGCTCCCGAATTTCTTTCGCCGCTTACCGTTGCTCTTAGCTGTAGCCTTTCGTTGCTTAGGGACTGATTGCCTTGTTCGCCGCTTGGCTTGTCCATCCTTTTTCTTATTGGAGCTAAACAACCAACCGACAAAAACGATTGCGAGAACGAGAGTCCAAGCGTCAGACCCTTTCATTCCAGATGCCGCCGCGTAGGTTATTGCTAGCACGGCCGAATCTCCTTTCAGGGCTCCTCAGTACGGCTTTTAGCCGTGGACCCCCCATACGGGGGTTTCGTCCTCACTCGTCAGGTCCCCATCCAATCGTGAGATCCACGATGAAAATGAGCAGTATGCAGCCCAGCTTGATTACCTCCACCACGATATCGACCAGGAAAATGATGATCTCGAAACAGAGCCCGATCAGGAACGCGATCACACCGTCATCGTTATCCATGATTGTTACCTACTTTGTGGGCATGCTGAGTGATGGACGGGTTTCCCGTCCCGAGTGAACAGGGTTGCGCACCGATGGGTCATGTCTTCCTGATTTGCCGTTCCAGTGTCCATGAACTGATCCCCTTTCTAGGACTCGTCAGACTGCCTCTCAGGCAGTGACCCCCTTTCACGGGGGTTTCGTCCTCAGTCCTCCATCATTCTGATATCCGCACCGAATGTGTTCAGCCAATGCATAATGGCTTCTGTGATCTTTGGCTGACAATCGGCCGTGTACTCCACTCGGATCGGATCAAGCGCACGCTGTACTGTCTCATACAGTTCTCCTGTCCACTTGATCAGATGTTCACCGCAGAATGGATCTTCCCCACGATGCGCGTGTGTCAGCTCACCGCACGGTGGGAGCCGGACACCACCTGGACCGAAATCGGTCCAGGCACATGGCCATGGTGGGGGAGTTTCGAGCAACTGAATATCAGACATTGTTCAGTCGCTCGCGTTCCGCTTCCAGGTCTGCCAAGCATTCGGCACACCCGTTCAGCGTGCGATGATGGCGGCATTCAACCGCGTCACTGGTCGGTGTGGGAGTCGGTATCCACTTCATGTGATCCCCTTTCAGGACTCATCAGCACGACTGTCAGTCGTGGACCCCCGGTATCGAGGGGTTTCGTCCTCTTTACCGCTCTATGAATCTCCAGCGGTTTTACCGCTCTATGAATCTCCAGCGGTTCAGGGTGTCTCTCACACTCTCTGCTTGGTGCTTGGCAGGGTACGCGGATATGAACCGTTTCCCGCCACGCTTGCCCGTACGCATGACTGCGAAAACCGTACCGTTAGAACGGCTCTCCACTTCATACAGGGGTACTCGTGTGACCATTAGACCCCCTTCAAGACTCGTCAGTACCGCTCTTAGCGGCAGACCCCCGTAAGGCTCGGGGGTTTCGTCCTCATTTCAGTCTGTTGACCATGTGCCGAATCTCCAGCTCAGGATATTGCGACAACAGGTGTCACACTGCATTAGATCCCTTTTCAGGACTCGTCAGTACCGTTCTTAGCCGTGGACCCCCTGTACGGGGGTTTCGTCCTCACCTAGTGAGATGATCTCGAATCTTGTCTAGATCTGCCTTGATCGCGTCTAGATCTTCCTGCACTTGGTCGGCAGTCTCATCAAACTTGTCCATGGTCAATCCTCACCACAGTACGTTTCCAGGTGCGAGAGCATTGCAGCATCAAGCATTTGGATATCAGTACGTCGTTTGAATTCACCGTTCACGGTCCCGTACCTGAAATCTTGCGCGTAGATGCGTTCTCCACATTCGGGGCATTTCACGTACAGTTCCAGACCATTAGGCGATTTGAAGAATCCGGCTTTACGTGCCTGCCGAGCAATCTTCAATAGCTGAGCCTTAGTTCCTTGCATGTGATCCCCTAACAGGACTCATCAGCACGGCTCTTAGCCGTGGACCCCCGTACGAGGGTTTCGTCCTCAGGCGTCCGGATGGTAAATACGCCACGAAGTGGGACCGGTACGGCCACACTCACACGAATGCACTTGAGAGAACTTGATGTTCACGCGCGCTATTTCGGTCGGATATTGGCATCCCCAAAACCGCGCGGAGACGTAGATACCGGCGGGCTCAGGATCTTCATCCACTTCCGCCCATTCTCCGATGCCGTCCAGACCAGGGATTCCAATCCAGACCGTGTCACCATGCGCCAATTCGTCGCCGGTGTACTCGACTGCCGGAAAACCATCTTGCTTGATGATCTCTTGCATCGTGATCCCCTTCATATCTTCTGACAGGACTCGTCAGCACGGCTCTTAGCCGTGGACCCCCGTACGGGGGTTTCGTCCTCAATCGAAAAGATCATCAGGCACATCAAGCTCTGTGCCTAGTAGCACGTCCACATCAAACGGGATAGCCGCACCTTGGATACCGCCTTCCAAGTTCTGAAAAGCTATCCCGACGTCACGCCGATTATCGTCACGGTGAACGGCTAGCACCGTGATCTCTCTTCCACCACGTTCGATGATGTCCAGTTCCTTTAGGAATTGAGCCTTAATGGTCGCATCGAATATGACCATTTTCATTTGATCCCCTAACAGGACTCGTCAGCACGGCTCTTAGCCGTGGACCCCCGTACGGGGGTTTCGTCCTTAAAACGGTGGCTCGTCCGTGATCCGTCGCTGGATAGCGAACTTCACTCGGTAATATCCACAGAGCACGAGTGCCGGTCGAATGAACTCATATGCCCGGTAGCGGAATGTTTCTGTGATCGGCTTGTTTGCCATGGTCTGTGATCCCCTTCAGGACTCGTCAGCGACGCTCTTAGCGCCGGACCCCTTTCGGGGGTTTCGTCCTCAGCCCTACCGTGCAAGCTCTAGGCCGGAGTGCCTGAGCCATGCCGTCAGTTCCGATCGTGTGAGCGCCGTGGTAACGCGCGTCCCCGTGGAACCATCCTTCACGAAGTACCAACCGTCGTTAGCGACCGGGTTAGTGTTCTCGACATACAGCGTGGACATCTCTCGATTTTCGTCCATGATCTGTAGCATTTTGAATCCCCTGGAACTCGTCAGGCTAGCGATTCAGCTAGCGACTCCACACCGTGTCACGGTATGGAGTTTCGTTCTCGGGATCTTGATCGATCTCCACTATTCATATCTCACTGCCGGGCTTGTCTGGTTCACGAAGCGGTTCCCGCGAGTCTTTCGACCTTCGTTATCCCGCCGGTGCTCCGGCTGTTTTTCTCTTGTACCTGTACTCTATCGCAGAATGACCACGTGTCAACCCATCTGGATACATCTTTCCATGATTCTTTACAGCATGAGAGCCCCGAACCTTGATCAGGTTTGGGGCTCTCTGTACCGCGCCGGTAGTTAGACGAGTAGTCCCACATTGAACCACTCCCCTGTTACACACTCTTGGGTCTCTTGCATTTCGCACTCAAGAAGGATCTCGTTAGTTGGACCCGTATTATGATCTTGTTCTGAAACCACAAGATCGTATCCACATGATCGGCATGAGCCCACATAGGTATCGGGATTGCTGATCAATCTCTCTTTCGTAGTCATGCCATGATCCTATCACATGATCAGATACCGTCAAATCTCATCATGATCGTTGATAGTATTGGAAACCACTTCGATAGGAAATTTGAGCATCCCCTCAAAATGATCTCTAGAATGCTACTCAGAGTGAGATACCTCTATACGGCTCTCAGAAGCCCATAGACGAGTTAGACCCTCGAATTGATACCCGTACTAGGGTCTGCTTCTGTTCGTCGTTTTCCCAGGTCAGAGCCCGTTTATGTTGCCAAGTTTCCGTACACGTTCAGATGCCGTCAAATCATCACAACTACCGTGCGGCATCACGTTCCGGATAGACTGGCAGTCACGTACCACCGATGGAACGCGGTACCAAGATCATGGAGGAATGGCACATGGAACACGATCAAGGCTCGGCACCTGGAACCGGTTCGGTACCGGCACCTGACGCCGTACCGGTACATCTCCATGGCACGCGGAACCCGATCATGGTTGGCACGAGAGACGTGCCGCCACCGGCACCACCGGCGGCACCGGTGCCGACTGGAACCCGGAACCTGGTACCCGATGGCAAGATCTCATGTACCGGCGACGCGGTACGCGAATGGGTCCGTACCGCTCTGGCTCTGGCCGGAACTGGAGAGCGGTACCACTATGACGTCTCACTTGTGATGGTGCCCGGTCCCGCCGCTGTGATGTCCGCTTACGCCATCGTGATCTACGTCCCTTCACCAGTGCTCAATCAGAGCGCGATAGGCACAGTGAAACTCGTGGATGACTTCCCCACAGAAATAGCGATCACTAACGCGGTTCGCCCGGCTGTGGCTGAACTCCGTGACAAGCAATCGGCAACTATCCAGATACCTAGTGGGACCAAACTCCGGCCGATCTAGACCACAGCGGGAGAGATCGTCAAGACCCCCGAGCCCTGGTCAAGGGAACTCGGGGGTCTTGATCTTGTTCAGGGGTTGACTAGTGGTCACGGTTCTTGGATGATGTATGTAGATGGAGATGATTTAGGGAGATGGCAATGGCTACGGCAACGCGAACCAGGAAGCCCGCCACCAAGAAGACTGCCCCGAAACCCAAGAAGCCGGTCACTCTTGAAGATCACATGAACGCATGGCTCTCAGGTATCAAGACCCGTTTCCGCAAGAAGTTCCAGAAGGCTTACCGAGAGTTTCTCGTGTGTTCCACGATCGCATTTTGGGCTTTTGCTGCCGGTTACATCCTGGTTCACTGGCCGTTCTGAATATCAAATACGAATAAGATCAACAATAAATTACGATCTTCCGAATCAAATTCTGGAAGATCGTAATTTCGTCTCGTCTCACGCTCGTCTCACGCGCGTCACCTGTCCGTACGCGCGCAGGAACAGCGAAAACGTCTCTGTGAGACGAGTTGAGACGATCAAGCCGCTTCATCGTCTCCCGAGCCCGCATCGGTCTCCGTCCGGACCCATACACCGCGCGCCGGATTGGACGCTAGACCTTGATCCTTCAGGGCGTTCAGGTGCCGGTATACCGACGCCTTAGAGACTCCGGCGTCTGCCGCTATGTCGGCAATGCGGTTCCGCCGGTTGAGCGCGTCTAGCACTCGTTCACGCGGGTCATCGTCCACGATCACGGCATCCACGATCTCGCCTGAGCCGTCCGGTGCGCTCCGGTGGAGCTCCACCCTGCCCGGCTCTAGAGCCTCCACAGAGACCGTCTCAGAGCCGCTCGTGATGGGGTTCCAGGTAGCGTCATCGATAGCCGTACGGGCTCCAGTCCACTTCAAGGCTTCTTGATCAATTTCGTCATCCTCCATCCAGAAGGCACGACCGAGTAGGGGACTCTTGTACTCAGGTGATTTGATCAGGAACGAGCCTTCACGGCTGGATGAGATGGCACTCGGACGCCACCCCATCCGGGTAGCCGACTCGCCAAAGATGACGCGGTCTCCCACCTGGTCCTCAGTCCGTAGGCCGATCTTCTGGAGACAGTTTGACTTGATCGTTGCCGAAAGGTTCTGCTTAGTGGGGTACTGTGTTGCCACAATTACGAAACCACCGTATGCCCGAATGAGAGCCGTGATATCGTCTAGCTTTCTCTCAAGACGTGCCCGCTTTAGTTCCTGGATTTCGTCCACGATAATCACGATGTACGGTTGCTCTTTAGTGGGACGCCACTTACGCCATCCTTTGGCGGCCATGACCGTTCCACGATAAGTCAGACCCATTTTCAACTGGTCCAAAACTTCGGATGCTTCCTCAGTTGTCCGAGCCAATTTAAAAAGCACGCTTTCCCATTTACCCAGTTCAGGGGCACCGGGCTTCAGGTCGATTCCGATCATGGCCACGATGGGGACTCGTGCGAGAGCCCGAATGATCGCGTTCAGGACGCCGGACTTTCCGGCACCGGTTGCGCCCGCAATCAAGGTGTTAACGAACCAGAACAAGATCTCTTCACCTGTTTCAAATAGCCCGATGATTACGCGCTCCCAATCGGTGCTAGTATTCTCAGGTGGTTTAATGGGCTCGGCATGCGGGTCCTCTAGCATGAATCGAATCACGGCGTTACGCGCGGCACGCTCTACGCGTTCGACTCGTGCGGCTCCGGCTTGAATCGGATAGATGTCCGCAAATGCACTTTCAAG
>Ga0193701_1000202_pt1 | contig 11458 bp, 10 predicted proteins | sample U3s2metaG_FD_143055 | JGI IMG/M metagenome (GOLD analysis project Ga0193701, IMG submission 143055) | Soil microbial communities from a riparian zone of the East river system, Colorado, United States - U3s2 | ecosystem: Environmental > Terrestrial > Soil > Riparian zone | place: USA: East River...
GCTCAACATGACAGCGCCTTTTGTGGAATGAGTTCTAGACCATCACGGTTATGTGATGCGGCAGCTTGCTAGTCCCTTTACAGATCGATCACGCTTACACTATTTCCATACATGTTCAGGACGTAGAGCTTCCGGTTAAACAAAGCCAGGGCTGACGGCCCGCCGAACCGATCCGGCGGCTTTGGCGTCAACGTGCCAATTCTGGTTCCGTTCAAATCAAAAATGAGCAGTGTGTCCATGTTGGCGCTCGATGCGTATAACCGGCCCATCTTCGAATCTATGGCCAAGTCTTCGAAGCCATGTGGCCGTCCCCACTCTGGGATTGACCATTTGGTTAGGAACTTCCCACTAGAGTCAAATACCTGTATCCGCCTGTTAATCGGATCGGCGACATAGACTTTGTTGGTCGTCGCATCAACTGCGACCGAAGTGTGGTCGTCAAATTGTCCGTCGCTGCTGCCTTTGCTGCCCCAAACCGCCAGCACCCGTCCGTCTGGGCTGAACTTCACGATTCGCGTGCGTCCCTGATCCACGACATAAATTGAATCATCGGGGCCGATGGCGATCCGGCGCGGGCCATAAAATCCGGCGTCGGGACCTTTCCACTCGGCAATGAATGTGCCGTCGGGAGCCAGCTTCTCCACACGGTGATTGGAAGCGTCCGCAACATAGATGTTGCCGGTGCGATCAACAGCGATGCCGTTCGGTGCTGCCAGTTGTCCCGGCCCACTGCCTTTGGTTCCTATGATGCTGAGAAAGGTGCCGGTCGGCGCGAATTTCTCGATCCGCCCGTTACCCGTGTCGGCGACCAGAATGTTTCCGTTGCCATCGACAGCAATTCCAATCGGAGAATCAAATTCCCCCTTTCGGGCGCCCCTTCCGCCTTCAAAGACGTTACTCACGCCTTCAGGCAGTGAGCTGAGCCGAGGAGGCGGTGTATCCGGCACCTTGTAAATTACAAGCCCATTGTATCTGTTGTCCTCGAACACCTTTGGGAAATAAGTGGCATAAAGTTGTTGGTTTGGACGCTTGATGAACTGACCCTGCCGAACCGCATTGTCGAAAGCCACGTAGCTGATGCCATTCTCTTTCAAAAGCCGGAACACTTTCCAGGGGTCTCTGCCCTCGAACAGCTCTATGTAAAGTCTGTCGTACTTACTCGCGTTGTAACCGGCAGACCATGCGTAGTACGGCCAGCCATACAAGACCCGCCGTCCAGCCATCAAGATCGGATGGTTAACAAATCGATCTGTTAGAAAAATGTCGCGCGGTGTGGTGTTTTTCTTAAGCCAGTCAATTAATGGGTCGTTGCGATACGTGACCTCGCTCCAGCCAGTGTTGTGGATCGGAAAAAAATCAATGACGCCGCCCGGAATGACCAGCAGAAACAGAACAGCCGCAACGAATTTGCCCGGTAGTGTTGTTCCGCCCAGTGAGAGATGCCACAAGCGCCATAGGGCGAAGGCGACGAACAAGTTGGCGGCGATTACCCAAATGTGCAAAAATTTTTGGTTGGCAAGGACCTCAATGGTGAGCTGGAAGCAGAACGCAACTGCAAGGAGGCTTGAGACCGCGAGAAATAGCCTTCTTTGCAGGTTCGTCGCGAAGACTAGCGCCAGCGCGATTAAGAACCACTTGAAACCAAAAGTGAAGCCAAGGTACTTCGCCACATTCGCGGCCGTGGGATGATCTATGGTATAACCCCAATGAATGAGCTTCGGCATAACCGCTCTGCCCTTACCTGTGCTGAGATAGAGCATCTGTGGCAGCGCGATTACACCTGCAGTCACGGCCAGCACAAACATTTGTCGCCGCAGCGGAAACAAGATGAATAACACTGCCAATACCGCGGCGGCGGCAATAAACACTGCGCTGTTCCACATTGGTAGCAGCCCAAGCAAAACGCCCGAAAAGATGAAGCCTGGCAGGCTGGCGCGAAAAGTTTCCGCCAAGGACGGTTGCTGTTTTGGTTCTGTTGCTGATGACACGCTATTTGATTCTGCAACGGTTCGCGGCTGAGTTGCGTTGTCAGAGGCAGCGATCGCTGCAGCTTCTGGCAAGGCGGTTGACTGCGGAGTGATGGCGTCAGCAGAAGAATGTGCTCTGGCTTGCTTTCCCGGTACCCTGCGGTAGCGGGTAATCAAAAAGACCAGGACGAGCAGTAGTATCCCAATTGCGCTGGCGAAATGGCGTTGATTGAGATAGGTCACCTGCGACCAAGTGCCCCACTGCTCGCCGCGATATGGAAAAATAGTCGGGAGATAGTCGCGCTGATGCGTAATAGCCTGAATCGCAGCGCGGACTGACGCTTGCTTCTGAAGAAACGGGATGTAAGAGAGCGCGCCGAAAAAGAAAAAGAGCAAAGAGCCCAGGCGCCCGACCGCACGGGAATTGAAAACTACCTCCCCGAGCGTCATCACGATGATAAGCATAGCTACCAATGTGGTTATGCTAAGCAGATTGAGGCTCCAAGCCGGATCCAAGCCAAGGAATTCAAGATTTCCCGCCTGAAAATAAAACAAGAAGTGATAGCGCATGCGGTCGCCTGAGAAATGGGGATACTCCGTCGGAAAATTATGTCCCACGGCAAAGCTCTGTATGATCGCTGTGTTTGGCCCGAAATCGCTGTATTCAGGATTGGCGATCTTCAACTTGCCGCCGCCGGAATTGAACGACGCAAACATCATCCACGATACTAGAGCCACGTATGCGGCAATCAGTAGCCAGTCAGCTATACCTGAGCCCTTAGGCCGCGGAAGGTTTAAATCCGCTGGAACGTAGCGGCGGGCTTTTTTGGAAGCGTCTTTAACGATTTTGCCTTTCCATCTACGCCAGGTCAGCACCGCGACCGCTGTCACAAAAAACAAGAGATTGCCCCACAACAAGGGTCGTGAGGCCCACGCAAACGCCAACCCAGCCAAATAGGTGAACCATGAGCTAAATAGTAGGCCGACGAGCACGGCTGCTGCGCACCGGTGGGCGACGGACACGAATTGGTAAAAGCGGCGGCAAAGGCAATCGCCGAGAATGATGGCCAACCCGAAATAAATCAGAGCCAGCATACTCTATTGGTCGGTGATTTACCGCCCCGGACCGGCCTTTGCATGGGCCAGCGTCCGGCAGTTGCCGGAATCGGGCGAAACAAAGGCTTTGGCATGGCCGGCATAGGCGCAAATCCTAAACGCGCGATTTTCTCCGTCAAACCTCCGCCCACCTTTTTTCATCCCGAGATGGCACAACTGCGTACGAAGGAATCAGGGCGGAGGATCAAGAAAACATCCGTGTCGCAAGATTTAGCACGTCCTGTCGCGGCAGTCGCTCGATGCTACGGCTGGATTTCGTCGGTCCATAGAAATTTCCAGGTAGCCATCGCGTTGATAGCAATCGACACCACGAAAAGCGATATCTCCGCAACATTTAATTTTGCCGGGCCGTTGCCTGTCAGCAGAAGGAACATCCACGGAAGCAGAATCATTGCATAGCGATAGGAGAACTGCCAGCTGCCGGGGTTCCCATGGCACCAGAGGACCAGCGTCAAAGTCGCGATCGCGAGCCATGCCGGCACTTTATATCTTCCGCCCGGCCTAAAAAGCAGGCAGAGGAATGGACTCGCCAGCAGGATCGAGCACCCAAAACCGTTTGGAAGAATGTAAGGAAAATACGAAATGCTCTCGAAACCCTGAAAGAGCATCGTGTAAATGTTCCACGGAATCGCATCAATCGAAAACAGCCCGTGCTCGTACCAAGGTTCCTGGGGCACTTCCGGGATGTGGAGGTAGCCAAAATCGAAAATTGAATGGAACCGCGCGAAGTTGTAAGCGGCGGTCAGCAGCGCAAGGGTAGTTGGCACCGTTAGAAAACGCAGCGTCATAGGTGCGTTTTCCGACAGCTCCTGTTTGATGCGACTCCGCGAGGAACGCGTCGCGTCTGTACTCGATCGCCGCCAGAAAAAGTAAAGATAAAGAGGCAAGGTGATGAGCAGCTCAGTGCGATTGCCAAACGCCAGCGCAAAGAACGCTCCTGCGATGAAAGGAGACGGTCGCACCAAAGTGAAATAGAGCGCTGCGGTTTCTCCGAGCAAAGCAAGACCGAGAGCGATTTGCCAGGCGCCGCCGAATCCGAGGTTGCACCATGCCCATGTTCCAAAAATCGGAAACAGCGCCATAAGAATCCGTCGAACCAGCCCTGGCCCTATCAAGCTGGAATACTCGCCTCCGAACGCTTTCGCCAATTGAAAAAAGAAATAAACACAAGCGCCTGCAATCAACGCTGCCAAAACATGTCCGGGAAAAGTATGAATCAGGCCCGCTCTTTGCAGAAGCGCGATCGGAATCATGCTAAGCACGGCTCCGAACGGGAAGGCTGAGTAATATCTGTTCCCATGTGGGATCATTTCATTCAGCCAATCGGGCGGTTTCTCCCGAAGTCCGAGGTGCCCACGCAGCAAGGCCGAAGCGATCTCGCTCGTGTAATCTAAATCGCGCAGCGTTGCATTAGTTGAAAGGTAAAAAGCGACCGCCGCGAACAGCGACAAACCGGCGGCCATCCAAAATTGCCGGACAGTGTCATGCCCTTCGTGCGCCGTCATGATTTATCACTTCCGCTTTTCAAGTGACTGTCGCCCCAAGAATTTCTCCCAGACCGCTCTCGTTTTCGGCGGCACGTTTTGATCAGCGTTGATTAGCCAGGAAATGGTCGCAAGCGAGTTCACGACGACCGAGAGAGCGACTAGTCCGATCATTACATGACGCAACCGGCGCACGGCCACTCGGCCCGAGAGGAGAAAAATGATGAGGCAAAAGATCAGGAAAGGATAGAGATCAGCGGCGTAACGCTCCGCAAGCAAAAAATACGATAGGATGCAGAGAAATTGGGCAAAGAGAGCCACAGCCGCGCCCCACTCGAATGCGTCGGTATCGTTGCGTCGAACCAAACATGTCATTCCCATAATTGCACCGAAAACAAGCCAGCTGGAACACCACGGGAGAGGGAGATAGACTTCGCTAAAGTCGTTGGAATAGAGAGAGGGATAATCATAGGAATGGCGATCTACCGCCAAGAAAGGAGGCTGACCCTGGACAGACGGAAAGCGCAGGCTGAAGTAGTCAGCGAAACTGTAGGGAATCCGGCGTGGGCTGAACACGCCAAATTTGTGGGCAAACTCGCTATGAACTGGGTTGATGTAGTAGTCGAAGTTTACTCCAGTGAGGCTGCCAAATTTTGCGTAGCCTAGCCAAATGTAAAAAGTGAGTGCGGCGCCAAGCGGGAGAACCAGGGCCGTGAGATTAGTTAGTCGGTTCCCCGGTCGAATACCTAAAGCAAGAAATAACGCGATCAGGATGAAAGGTGCGCCGAACGTGACCCGGGATAACAAGGCACCACCGGCACACAGCGAGAATCCCAGCAGTGTGCGCGTCAGGGCGCTGCCCTCGACCTGTCGCGAGCGGAAAGCGAAAAAGATCGCGCCCAGCGACAAGGCCAGGCCCCAGATTATGGCCTCGTTGTAGATGGAAAGATTGCCAAGCAGCAAGAGCAACGGCGAGCCGAGCGCGAACCCGATTACACACGCGTTGCCCAGGCAGTTACGGCCTCGCTGTGAAAGCTGGGATGAACACAAGGCTGTGTGCACCAAGCCGGCAAAGGCAAACAGCGCAATGACCGCGGCGCAAAATCCTGAAATCCGCGACCATTTCCCGTGTCCCGGAGGGTAGACAAAGTTTAGCGGAACACGGAGGAGCGCCGGAAACGGGCCAAAGTACATGCGCACTTTGTCGTTTACGATCATTGCTTCGTGGCCGATCGCCTCCACATCGACATCCACGTCTCCGCGCAGAAAATGTTCTGCCTGCGAATCGTACGCGTCGCCGAGCACTTCCTTGACAAAAATCTGCCCTCCGCCCGTTGTGGCGAACACCCAAAGAAGCACGCTCAACAGCAACGTGAGCGGCAGTAGCCGGGGAACCGCGGGAGCCTCCTTCGCCAAGGCCACGGTGGCTGGGGTTCCCGTCATTGCGAATCCCGATCGGTCCCGGAAGCGTTCGGGGGTCGGAACAAGAATTACCTTCTGAAGTCCAGTGCGCCCTTTTTAAGTGCGTAAACGTAGCCCACCATCAGGATCGTGATGAAACTGAGCATGCTCCAGAAAATAATACTGCCTTGTTTGATGGCATCCCGATACACGACTGCCCATGGATACATGAATACGATCTCGAGATCGAACAGGATAAAAAGCATCGCCACGAGATAGAATTTCACGCTGAAGCGCGGTAGTCGTTCCCCCTGCGGGATCATCCCGCACTCATAAGCCATATCCTTGGCTCGGGTGCGTTTCCCGCGCTTGCCTACAAGGATGCTGACGAGCAGAGCGGAAACAGCAAACAGTATCGCGACGAGGATTTGCAGGAGGACCGGCAAATATTCGCTCAGCATCCGGAAATCTGGCCTAAAGCCAATTCGTTGTGAAGACCAGCTTATCTTACGCCGGCGAGATGACCATTCTGTTGGGCAATCGCATTGGCCAAAGCCGATGGTAGGCCCTTGTATTTCTTGCCATTCTTCCTGACGGCGCCCCGGGCTACGAGGTTCTGTAGTTTCCGTAAGCTCGCAGCCGCAGCATTTCTTCACCGCCGCTTGCAGCGTTTCGGGCCCGAAGATTCTCGTGCACGATGTCGAAAAGCTGCTTAAACTCAAAAGAAGAGCGTCGGGAGAGGACAGCAACCAGCTCCTCAGTTACCAAGTCGGGAACACGACGGGAGAATGCATTTTTCTTTAGAATAGCCATAGGGCCAAAAGGATAGCACGTTTTTCAAAAACCGCAGCAGTTTTCTTCGCTTGCAGCTGGCAAAGGAAAAGTGTCGAAATGACACAGCAGCCAGTTCTGTGGCGGCAGCCGCGCGCCTTTACTTTATGGCGTTGGGGACGGAGTGGGCGCCACTTGCGGCGTGGCCGCCGGAGAAGCGCTCCAGCCGCTGAGACCGGCGCCGGTTTTCTGTCGTGCTGCTGCTGTGCCAAGGCTGCTAAGAATAGCAACGCCGATTGCGGATTGATCCAGCGTGATTGGCCCGAGTGACTCGGCCACATAACCGTCATGATCGTATCTTTGCGATGAGATAATAGGACTCAAATGCTTCGTAATGACCTCCGGAGACGGGAGTTTGCCAACATCAATGGAACCAGCCACTGCGGGCATGAAAGCCGCAGCCATTAACAGCATTGGACGCAGAGTAGCGTCGAGCCGGGAATATAGGAGCGCGGTGTCGATGTAGGCGAAGAAATTCGTCGGCTCGGGCAGCAAGCGCTCGGCAGCTTTGTAAGTTTGGGAATCCGAAAATTCATCTGAGCCGGTCCCGCTGCGTTTCATTGCCTCTTCCACTGAGACCGGGTTAAAACCAGCTATAAGCATCCGATTGGACAAAGCGACCGTCGGAGTGATCGCCACGAGGCTCGCCGCGGACTGCTTTGAAAAATAGTGCACGCCATCCTTCTCTGTCCGCGTCCAGATCGCACCTTCGTCGGAGCGTATGAGGACGTCAGTGATTTTTCCGGCTTTAGCCGCGTCTATCACTGGCAGTGTCAGGAGAAAAGAGGGCCAATGCGCGCTTGAGGGCCAATCGGCCAGCGATCCTAACTCGAGGCCAAATGCAGCCTTCCAATCGTCAGCCGTGATTCCGCTATCGGCGAGTGCCTGAAAAAGCTTGGTGCCGGCCAAAGCCGCCGCCTGGTTCAATGTGTCGATTTTCTCCCCAAGATTGAGAAGCATCGACAAATAAAAAAAAGTCTCTTTCGTTCCGAGCGAAAGCGAAGACCGGGTGAGCTTGGTCTCGCGCTCCAGCTTCGGCATCCCCAGGAACAGTACGTCGTGTATCTTCCCGTTATCGAACCGCATCGACCCTGCGATGCAGCGCATTTTCTCAAGCATTGTGGTTTCGCCGGGAGTTGGAGTTGAGCGCACAGCAGCACGCAACGCTGCAAGCCGTTCGGAAAATGTTTTTGGCTGCAGATAAAAGAACGTCGCGTAGTTCGACGGCCTGTGCGAGACGGCTACGCGATATGCTTCATCTTTGTCGAGTGTAGTCTCCGGGTTCCTAGCTCGGTGATCGGCGCGATCGAGCAGCGCCTTCAAGTCGGCGAGGTTCGTTGCGGCAAAAAACCACGGACGGTCATACGTGGTCGCGAGGGTAAACGGAGTCACCGTAACTAGCTCGATTTCGTGGCGTTGGTATTGCAGCTTCTCGCGTTTCGCGGCCGGAGTTTGTTCCGAAAGTGCCGACCGCCATCTGCTGATGATTCGCTCCGCCTCCTGCTGGCTGCCGCGAAAACGAAAGCCGCCAACAAATTTTGGATTGTTGCCATCCATGGAAGTCAAGGCGAGGAAGGCGTGCTTCGGATCGAGCTGTTCGATCTCCTGCAGGGTCTGAGCCCCGAAAGCTTTCGGGGTTGGCAGGTTGGCGAGCGGCTTGCGGAGAAAATCCTGGACCGACGGTTCGCGGTAGAGCTGGTAAATGTCGCAATGATGCCACTCATCCAGGCTTCGATTGAAGTCGGGCATATGTGCCAGAAAAATTGTTTCCCGAGGCAGAAGCGCGCTTACCGGCGCGCTTGAAATTCGTTGGGAAAGATTCCAGTAGTACCAACCGGCAAATGCGGCGATGGCGAGTGCAACGATTAGCAACAGAATTCGTCTCATAAAGACGACCGCGTCATAGGTGTCGATGGTGGATACTCGATGCCGGATACGGGTTCAATCGTAAACTGATCCAGTGACAATCCGGAACGCCCCTTCGGTTTATTAAGACCGGGGGTGAAATTGCCGATGCACAGCTTTAAGTCGCTGTTGATCGACATGAGTATAAACTTGCGTCGTTGAAATATCAGCGTGGCCCAGCATCTCCTGGATGATCCGCAAATCGGCGCCGTTGCCTAACAGATGCGTCGCGAAACTATGCCGGAGAAGGTGAGGGTACACGTTTTTCTCCAGTCCGGCCCGCTGTGCGTGTTTTTTCACGATTTGCCAGATGCGCGTCGTGGTTAATTTGCTGCCTCGCTCGGAAAGGAAGATTTCACTGCCGCTACGGCGTTTGAGCAATTTGGGGCGCTCCACGGACAGATAAGCGGCCAGCGCTTCACATGCTTTTCGACCGACTGGCACCAGGCGGGTTTTGTTTCCTTTACCAGTCACACGCACAATGCGTTCTTCGAAATTGAAATTCTCCAGCCGGGCATTTGCCAGCTCGGAAATTCGCAGGCCACTAGCGTAAAGCAACTCGACCATCGCGCGATCGCGCAAGCCGTGAACAGTTTTCGTGTCGATGCTTTCCAGCAACTGCTCCACTTGCAATTCATTTAAGGTTTCCGGCAGATAACGCTCAATGCGCGGGAGCGCCAACGCCTCAGCCGGATCCCGTTCAACTATTCCTTTCGCGGCCAAAAATCGGAAGAAGATCTTCAATGCAACCACGATCAACTTGATCGAAGAGGCCGAAAGCCCGGCTCGTTTGCGATCGCCAAGGTATTCGCTGATGACCGGTAGAGTCACAGCGCTCGGATTATCGATTTTCTTGCTAGAAGCGCACCACTGGGCAAAGTCGCTCAGCGATCTTTGGGTAGAGAGCTGGTAATTCTCAGAAAAACCGCGCTCGACTGCGAGGAAGCGAATAAACGCATCGATGGACTCCTCCATTACGCCACACTGTAGCGGCAGGCGTATCGCCTGCCAAACTCGATGCTTGCAGCTGGCCGCGGCGGCCACAGCGCGCCATTCCTACGATTTATTGACAAGGTAAGGCGAAGTGTTTGATGTTTGGTTAAGATGAGTTTGGATCTCAACACCATCTTAAAAGATTGGGGCCATGAGAGCGGCAGCATCAAAGTGCGCAAGATCGCTGGATTGGATGGCCGCGAGAAATTGCAACTGCGAGTGGATCTCGGCGTGTTGCAAATGGAGCTGACTGGTCGGCCCGATGGTCGGCGTCCGCATAATTGCGAATCACTTTTAGAATATCACCAAAAACGCGCGGCCCGCGCCGAGCAGAAGGGCGACACTTACGAGTTGGCAGCTGAGCAATGCTCGGAGCTTCAACAGGAAGGCATCCAATATTACCATCGGTACCTGAGCCTTTTTCAGATCAACGATTTCGAAGGCGTGGTGCGCGACACGCAGCGCAACCTCGATCTTTTTAGTTTTGTTGCCGAACATACAGATCGCGAGGAATTTTCCTGGGCTCTGCAGCAGTTCCGGCCTTACGTGCTCATGATGAATACCCGAGCCAAGGCGTCCATTCTGCTCGGCCAGGGAAAATTTGCCGAGGCCATAGCTGAAATTGAGCGCGGCCGCGATGCGATTACGGAGTTCTTGCAACAGTCCAATTTTCCGGAGTTGGTGTCGAAGAGCTCAGAGATCGCGTTTCTCGACGAATGGCTTGAGGAAGTAAAGACGAAGCGCCCGTTATCAAAATTGGAGGTCATGCAACGCGAGATGGAAACGGCGATTGCAAAGGAGCTCTACGAGCGTGCTGCCGAGTTACGCGATGCGATCAAGTTGTTGAAGACGCAGAAGTCCGCGTGACCGGCGGCTCCAACCAGCCATATTGATCGACGTCCGCGATCGAATTACCTGAAGTATGCAGACTGCGTTCTATTCATTCGTTCTGACTGTTTTTGTCATTCTTCCTGTCCGCGCGGACCTCACGATCGTTTATTCAACAACAGTGGAACCTGCGAGTCACAGTCAAAAGGGGCAACCAACTCCCACTGCAGTCGCCGCCGGTAACAATATGACGATCAAAGTCAAAGCGGATAAAGCGCGCATTGATGTTTCTCCGCAAGTCACTGCAATCTTTGATGGGCAAACTGGCGAGCTGATCAACCTGTTGAACGATCAGAAGACCATCGTCCGCATCCCGCCGGACAAAATGAGAGCGATCGCGGATATGGTAAACAAGTTCAGCAGCAACAAAGCAGGCTCCGACAAACCCAGACTCACACCCACTGGTCAGAGGGAAATGATCAACGGTTACGATACCGACCAATACACCTACGACGGATCCGATTTTAAGGCGACCTATTGGATTGCACCGAATTACCCGAACGGCGCCGCTGTCTTGGCGCAACTCCAAGCGATTAAATCTGAACTTTGGGACGCGGCCAATACGAAGATGCCCGACTTTCGCGATTTCCCCGGGCTGCCGATCCGGATGCGCATGATCGTCGGCAAGGAAAACCCGGGAAGGGAGCACGGCGCCAGCGGCTTGGGATTCCCGATCGAAATTACCAGTAACGTGACAGGTGTAAGCCTCGACTCGATTGCCGATAGCCAGTTTACCGTGCCTGCTAATTTCAAAGAAAGAAAGCTGCCGGACATCTTTAACAAGCACGCGGCTCCGTCGATTGCGCCGAATCCATAACGCATTTTTTGCGGGAGGAGCCGTTCTGTAGAGGCAGCTGTGCCAGCTGCAATGTT
>Ga0193701_1000203_pt1 | contig 11387 bp, 15 predicted proteins | sample U3s2metaG_FD_143055 | JGI IMG/M metagenome (GOLD analysis project Ga0193701, IMG submission 143055) | Soil microbial communities from a riparian zone of the East river system, Colorado, United States - U3s2 | ecosystem: Environmental > Terrestrial > Soil > Riparian zone | place: USA: East River...
TCAGTCCTACGACTGCTTCGAGTAGTCCCTGCGCCCACACTACTTGAGCAGCCTTGCCGTCGAACTTCTTCATGTTCCCCTCGTCTGCGCGCCGTAGATGTAGTTGTGTGCCTGGATGTTGAGTCGCCACGGGAGTCGGTACTCCCTGATCCAGTCGACGACTTGTTGGGGTTCGACCTTGTTCCAGACAGGGCCGACGAAGGTCTCGAGCGTCCCGTCCTGTAGGAAGTCTAGCCAGAGCGCTCGAGCCAGTTCGAAGTCGTCCTTGTCCACAACGGTGAACTTGATCGAGCCCAGGTGGCGCCCCTTCATGATCTCGACGTTCCTGATTCTATTCGCGTTCGCGCTAGTCTCGCCAGAGCCAGGGAGCTTCCAGTCGAGCACAGGAGCTACGCTCATGTCGAGAATGGAAGCAGGAATGAGGAACGTACCGTTGGTGAAGACTTCGAACCTGAAGCCTTGGTAGGAGAGTTCTCTCACCAGCGCGACAAGGTCCTCGTTCTTCTGCAGGAACGGCTCGCCACCTGTGAAGCAGATGTTCCTGGAGCCGTCGACGGCCTCGACGGTCCGTACGCGCGAGGCGAGCTCGTCAGGAGAGACCATCGTTTGTTCGGCCCTGTACTGAGCCGGGTCGATGGCGAACTGGCTATCGCAAGGCCACTTGGGACACTTCAGGTTGCAGCCGGCGAACCTGACGAACTGGGTGAGGACACCGACGCGGGGCCCTTCGCCTTGGGTAGACGTGTAGTGCTCCAGGAGTCTAAGCACGGTTCCACCAGGTCGCGCAGTTGACGTTCGTTTCCCAGACGGTCACGCCGAACGTCTGGACGCCGTAGCTGGCGAACGTACCTTGTGCCCAGAGGCCAATCCTGGCAGCAAGGTTCTCCGTCGTCGGATCGACGGACATCGTCTGTAGACCGGGAAGCCTGTCGTCCTGCTTCTCTACTCCGAAGAGGCCAGCCCAGGGGTCCTGTGCGTTGAGCAGAAGGCAGTGGTCGTACTCGGCGTCCAGGTAGGTACGGAAGCCTGCCTTCACCGAGCTGAAGTCGAGTCCGGCGAGAAAGCCTTGCGGATTGACGTGTCCTCCGAGTTCGAGCTCGACCTGGAACGAGTGACCGTGAATGCGTTGACACTTGCCTGGTGTCTCGAAGAGGCGATGCGCAGCCTCGAAGTTGTGTCGAACCTTGATGGTCTGTGCAGACCCCATCATGTCGCTCATGCGTTCACCTGTACCTTCCAGAACTCGGTGTCTTCGTACTCGGTCGGGTCGTCGATGCCTGCGTGGCTCATGGCCTCGAGGCGCTCGACGCAGGTGCCGCAGCGTCCGCAGTGCTTGTCGCCGCCCTTGTAACAGGACCAGGTCAGCTCGACGGGAACCTTGAGCCGCTTGGCCTCGAGCGCGATGTCGTTCTTGCTCCAGTAGATGAAGGGAAGCTCGAAGTGCCAGCCGTGGGGGAGGAAGCCCTTGTTCGCTATCCGAATGCTGTCCTCGAGGGAGTGCCAGAAGACCGGACGACAGTCGGGGTAGATGGCCGCGTCGCCGTTGTGCGGACCAGCTGCGACCCAGTAGCCATCCTGCGCGATGCAGATACCGGCGGCGATGGAAGCCATGATCATGTTGCGGTTCGGTACGACCGTAGCCTTCATCGTGTCGTCGGCGTAATGTCCTTCAGGCACCGCGACTTTGTCGTTGACGAGCGACGAGCTCGCGCTGGCTAGGAGTTCACCGACGCTGCTTAGGTCGATAAGCGACCAGGGAAGCTCTAGCCGCTCGGCTGCGAGCATGGCGAAGTTGAGCTCCTTGACATGCTTCTGGTTATAGTCGAACGAGAGCACTTGCGGGCGTGCTCCCGTCTCACGCAGGTGGTGCAGCATCGTAACGCTGTCGAGGCCGCCACTGACAATTGCTACTCCGTCGAGCTTCATTCCTTGTCCTCTACCTTTCCTGCCAGGTCGTTGTACGTAACAGATCTGCCTTCACCACCAACTCGGACAATCTGTCCTCTGTTGACTAGTGTCTTCTCGATGTCGTCCATCTCACGTGCTGTCAGATGGTACGACTGCATCAGTCTCGACCGTGGGAACGAAGTCTTTGCCTGTATTGCACGGTACACGAGTTGGATCTTGTGTTCGATCGGTCCACGGCCGACGTTCATGATTATGTCTTGTGCATAGCGCCTCCATACATCTCCATAAGCGGCTGCGCGGATGATGTCGACTTCGTCAACAACCACAGGGCCTTCGAGGCATCTTGAAGCGGCAAGTAGGATAGCCGCCTTCAAGATACTGACTGCAAGTCGAACATACATAGGCACCATGATGTCACGAAGCTCTTCGCCTGCATCGACTCCGAGTTGCGTGAGTGTCTGTTCGACTATGTTGTATCGGTCCCAAGCAGGTCCTGTCAGTGCTGCATCTGTGACAGCTGGACGTTCACCTACAACCTTGCCACCGAACAGGATAGGCTGGGTCTTACGATGCGCAGCTGCTATTTGACGTAGCTCTGAAAGGATCTCTGCCCTACCGTTGTCAGTTGTCTCTTCTGGTGGCCCTAGCGGCCTAACGCGCGATGGATCTGAGTCTGCCGTAATGAACACGAAGCGTGGCATGAAGCCTGACTCAATGTCCTCGTGCGTTACAATTCGCTGCATCTTGGAACGAATGCCTCCAGCGAACAGTATCAGGCGAGGATCTCGAATCGTAACCTCTTCCTTCCGGAGAAGACGCTTCTGTGTCCTACCGTCGTACAGCTTGGTCAGGAACTCCTTGAATCCTGACATGTAGTCCTTATGTGACATCTGGTCCATAAAGCCTGTGAACTCATCGCGGAGGAAAAGGCTTACCTGTCCCGGTCTCGTCGACAGGTTCTGCATAAACCCTTCGATCGATCCATCCGTCGCCAGCAACAAAGAATCGTCGATCTCCAGCATCAGGTCCACTGCTAGATCCATCGCTGTCGACTTCCGTGTCAACGTTGTGTCTGCTAGAATCATGAACCATAGGTTCGGTGATATAGACCCATACCGTGTAGGTAGTCGGACGGACCCAGCCAGGAAGCTCGACAAGAGAATGAATGCGCCAGCCTCGTGATACTGGACAGCCGCATCCCCCACTTGTCTCGCCCACGCGATGTACCTTTCTATGAAGGAAGGACTTGCATCTATGACGGCTTTCTCGTCTGCTGTGACGAGCGCCATCTCAGATCCAGGAGGAGCAGTTGCTTGTTTCGCCTGTTCCTTATGACGAGCCGACGCCCTGCATACGTCCTTCCAAAGTCGTATGTCGTGGGCTCCGAACTTATTGCAGGCAGCATCACGGCAGACCTGGTAAACTTCGTCCAGGTGAAGCTGGGCCTCCAAGCAGTACATTTCGAGTCGGAAGAGGGCGGACGAACGGTCTGTCTCCGGTTCCCTGTGGAAGAGCGTGAACGCGGCCCCGTTGATCTTGTGCCGGTATCTTTCAAGGATCTTCTCTCCCTCTTCGTATACGAAGTCAGGAAACGGTATGTCTAGGTATTCGAATCCGGCGGCCTGAGGGTAATGACTGCGGAACTCCTCAAGGGGGTATACGTTATCATTCCATCCCAGGATGAGGACTTTAGGAGCGCTGGTACCCAGCCCATACTTGAAGTTTCTAGTACCAGGTATCCGTAGAAGCTGTGTGAGGTCCCATCCACTTCGATCAGAACCTTGGTCGACGTGATAGTATGCGATACGTCGGGATACCTCTTCAGCATCCTCAGCATCGACAGCGCTATCCAAAGCCCAAATCGCTTGATAGCGACCGGGGGAGGTCTCATACGAGATGGTAGGCTGGATGAGCATATGGCGCGGATGACATTCGTCAAGGTCAGCCCATATACAAGCCACTCGTTCAACGTTAGTCTTGACACGTTTCCGCTCCTTCAGAATTTGAGGGCAGAAGTAGATGTTCTCGGTTAGGACCTTGGAACGAAGGATTACGACGGCCTTTTCAACTTCGCCTGGGTACTCATAGAACGCCTCCTGAAACCGACCTTCAGGGTGTCTGGTGGCAACACACATGTATCCAGTTGTGTCTCCGTACGCTGTCGCAAATACCTCATCCAATCCCGGCATACGATGCCCCAGTCAGTAGGGTGAGGCCTGGCCGTCGCAGTCGACCAGGCCTCACGTCTTGCGGTGTTACGGCAGAACGGATGTCGCCTTGGCGGCCTTGCCGAGCGTGCCCTTAGGCGCGGAGGTCTCGCCTTCCTTCCACGGCGCGAACCCGCGGACTTCGATCCAGTTCATCGGGTCGTCGTCCGGGTCCTTCTCCTTGGCCTTCTTGTTCACGCCGCGACGGACCATCAGGTGCCGGGTGATGTAGAACTCCGGTGCGTCGGGGATGTCGAGGCTGCCGCCCTTCATGGCGTTCTCGTACTCGCCGAGCGCCTTGAGGACACCGACGATCGTGTACAGCGCGCCGCTCCAGCAGCACGCGGTCCAGGTCATGAGCTTGTCGGCGTACTCGCCGTCCTGCACGACCGCACGGAACTTGAGAAGCGGCTTGCCGGGGTTGGCATCCGACTGCGACGCCGCCTGCTCCACCTCGGTGATGACGCAGTGGTAGTTGCCCGAAGGCAGCGGGACGAACTCACCAGACCTGTCTTCCTGCTCGCTGACGTTGACCTTGATTGCCATTACCTTGTACCTTGTCTCTACTTGTGTATGAGTTCGAAGATGTCGTTCATGTTGGGCTCGACGACTACGAGCGGGAGGTTACCTGACCTGTCTTTGGTCACGTAGCCCTCGAGTGCGCCGGTCAGCAACATACGCCGGATTTCGGTCGGGCGAGTCTCGTCGCCCTTATCACCCTCCTTCGTGTAGAGGTACATTACCTGATCAAACAGGCCGGCGACCTGATTGGTCAGCTTCCCGGGCAGGTCAGGACGCTTCCACATAACGCCCTTGTTGTCCCGCTCGGTCTGCTCGTGGCAGAGGAAGATGAAGTTCATCGGCAGATCTCGGTATAGCCGAAGGTACTTCCTCATCGCGTTGGTCGACGCGCCCCAGTCGTGGAGGCCGGGCACGTCGGGGTCACGGTCCGGATGCGCCGAGAGCGTGCGGGCCATGACCGAGTCCATGTTGATCTTCTGCAGCTCTGTGCCAGTGTCGATGACGGCCGTCTGGAAGTCGGGCTTGTCCTGGCTGTTGTAGCACTGTCGGTCGAGCTCGTCGTAGACCTGGACGAACTGTGCCCACGTGATCGATCCCTGCGCTGCGGGGTCGGGGATGATCTGGATGTTCTCCTCGATCGACAGCTTGATCAGCGTCGAAGACCCTGCCTCGGCGTTGATGTAGAGCAGCGGAGCGAGGTGCTTAGAGCGGACTGCCGTACCTGCGAGGTGAGTCTTGCCCGAGCCAGGCAGTCCGTAGATCATGTTGTTGACGAACGGAATGACGTGGCCGGGTGTTGCGATCGGGATGCCTGCGAACATCCTCCTCGGCGTAGGTGTTTCAGACAACTGCTGCTTCCTCGTCTCCGTCAGTGCGGCTTGTGTCTCCCGTTCGAGTGACTCTACCGCGGCTGCAGCCTCGTTGTCGGACTCCTGAACCTTGGCACCAGCGATACTGAGGTCAGCTTCGTGTTGTTCAGCAACACGTTCCGAGTCCTTCGTGAACTGGAAGTCGTCCTCAACACCTGCCATCGTCTCCGATGCTTCGCTTGTCATTGTCCTACTCCTGCGTGATCGGTTGTTGCTTCTTTGAGTACGTAGTATCTTGGTTTGATTTGGTACATTGTTTCAAGTGCGTATTGGTAGTCGCCACCTTGGTTCTTGTCCAGGCACGGTTCCCTGTATGCACAGAAACCACAGGAGAAGCGCCCAGGTGACGGGTAAATAGCCGTAGTGGGGCTTATCATCTCACGTGCTTGGGCGAGAAGGTCATCTGCGAAGTTGTTCAGCTGGATGCCCGTACGACGAACTGTGTGATGCTTGATGAAGCGTGGACCCTCAGCTCGCAGGTAGGCGATGAACTCGTCGTAGAGACCTGCCTTGTATGCGCCTGCGTCACGGCTGGAAACTGTGCGTATATAGGTGTCCGTATCAACGTCTAGGTTCTTGCTGACCGAGAACGACCTGCCTAGGCGTACGACCTTCATCTCGTCGGGGGGCTTAGGAAAGCCCTTCTTGAGCTCGACGTAGATGAAGCCTCGTATCGCTAGACCCAGCTTTTTCCTGAGTGCCCAAATGTACCCACTGATCTGGTCATCCAGCTCGAGGACAATGTCTGCATCCTCGTTCATCATCCGAGCTGTAGTCTTCCAGTCCAGAATCCAGTAGTTACCGAACTTGTCACGTACGATGGCGTCGACTCGACCTTCGTAGACGACAGGAAGACCGTCCCAGTCGAGTCGATCAAGCCAGCGGCCACCTTCCCAGTGCGCTATTGACATTCTGTACTTGTCCCAGCACTTGTCGCACGTGCACAGTAGTGGCTTGCCGTCCTCATCGAGGACTGGAACCTGGAACTTCTCTTCGACGAAGACTGGTGTGTACTGGTCGAGTGGTAGGTGATTCATCACGTACCAGTGAATCATGCCCCGGCCAAGTGCTAGCAGTTCGTCGTAGTTGCGTTCCTCGTCGTCACTCATGCCACGTTCGTTCTCGGCGTTGAACTTCTTCCGCTGAGCCGAACAGGCATCGTAGAAGGCAGCTTCGGCGAACTGGGCGATCAGCGTACGCGGAGAGCCCCATGTCTCGGGGTTGTACATCTTCTCCATAGCGTAGTGGTAGGCTATACCGAACTCGAGAGGTACGGCAGTGCGCGCCGGCTGCAGGTCTTCTCCGAATGCCCAGTTCCAGCGTCGACGGCAGCCTCGATAGGAGCGTAGCTCCGTGGTGTGAATCTCGTGCACCAGGTCAAGTGCTTGCACCTTCAGCTTACCTCCCTCAGAATTAAGCTGATAGCTTAAGTATATAGTGGGTCATCGGTGAAATACAAGGGTTCCTATTTACCTTGTATTACACAGGTGGTACGACAGGACTTAGGTTGTCCATGTGAACTACCTGCATACCATCGTCCTCGAGTAGCTTTCTCATCTTCCCTTCGAGCCTAACGGCTGCCTCTTCGTCGTCGAACTCAACCTCCAGAGTGACTAGGCACCTCGGTGGTGGATGGGGAAAGTTCGGTGGGCTGAATGGGTACTCCCTCCGCAGAGTCAGGTTCTGCCATACCATCCCCTCCAGCGGGGAGCGTGGCCTCGTTGTTACCATTCATCTTCTCCTTGATCTCGTCGAGTAGGTTGTTACAGCCTAGCCCGATCAGCATGTTCTGGATGAAGCGGTGCACCACGAAGTAGTTTGGTCTGTTGCACTTCGTGTGAATGAGCCAGCCGAAGCGCTCAGTCTTGTGCCACTGGCCTATGGCGGCGACGTACTCCTCACGTTGGGGACCGTCTTGGAACTTGCCCATGCCGCGCGTCTTCTTGCGTTGGTTGTTCAGCCTTGCCCACTCGGTCATGCCGACGATGCGACAGCGACACGAGACAGTAGGACGAGCGACTACGGCCTCGACCTTGCTCATGGCAATGACAACAGCGCCTATCGCCATGGCTTCGTGACCGAAGTACTCCGAGTTTCGATCCTCATCCTGCGTGTCCAGGATGCTACTGACGAAGGTCTCAGCCGCTTCGTTGTCGTCGAAGGACAGTACTACTATCCTAGCCATCCTTGACCTCCACTAGGTCCCCTTCCCACCGTTTGCCGTTGAGCCAGATGATGCAACGACGCATTCGCTCTGTAACGACATCAGGAACGGCACTGCTTCTGGCTTCGCCGAGGTGCATCTCCATAGCAGGAGCGTCCTCGGTCTCCTTCGTCACGTAGTCGTCGCTCATGCTGCGCCGCTCTGGTTGGTCTGGTGCTCGTAGCCATCCACGAAGACGCGATGACGATGCTTTGCCTCGCACTGCTCAGACGCAGGGTGGTAATGAACGGTGTAGGGAACCATGTCAGGGTTCCACTTCTTGTCGTACTTCGATGCGTCCTTGGACTGCTTGACGACGACCTTCTCGTCCAGCGTCGGACTGATGTATGCATGGTTCATGATGCCCTCGCAGTCTTGTAAGCGGCCCAGACCATCTTGCAGAAGATCCGAGTACGACGCCAGTGGCGCTTCTTGAGCCTGATGGCCTCCATGTTCCAGGCCGTGTCGATCTTGTCGAAGCTGTCGAAGTACTCGTCCTCGATGACGATGACCGGGGGCTCGTCGATCTTGATCGCCTGCATCGGACCGGTCTCGCTGACGCTGAAGGTCGCCGTGGGCTGAGGCGGTGTACCGATGGCGTAGGCTTCCACTTGCTCGTGGATACGTGCGCCGTAGTCGACACGGTCAGGCCGGAATGTGAAGACGTGCTGCTCCACACGGGTGAGCTCGATGACCTCTTGGTACAGATGTCCTTGTAGCTCCGCGACTGTCTCCGAGTCACCTCCCCAGTGTGTGAGCAGGTTGGCGAACGTAGGCGAGTCAGCGACATCGATCTCGATTGGGTAGTCGGCGTCGAGAGGACAGAGCGCTACCATGTCAGCCCCTTCCGTTGGCGATCTGGTTCTTCTGTGCGAGCATGGCGCGGAGGTTCTCGCAGCCACTGGCGATGGCGTCGTTGACCTCCTCCTGAGTGGCGTAAGGGTGAGAGATCATCGTCAGGTGACCGACGTTGCCACTCCAGTGTCCCTTTCCGATATCAGGGACGCCTGCCGCCTGGTAGTAGAGGCCCCAGGCCCACGTCATGCCTGTTTCGGTCTGGGTCATGTTGCTGATGTAAGCCGTCGCCACGATGCGAAGGCCGAAGCTCTGCGTGTCGATGGCCTCCATGAACATGGGCCTGAGGCGCTCGTCGATGTCGAAGTGTCCCGTCTTGTCAAGCATGTCAACTCCTGAACATTGAGATGGCGTCGTGTACAGCTTCGCCTACGAGGGCGTCTGAACTGAGGTAAGCGGCCCTGTTCTCCAGCGGGACCTTGTCGCCTAGGATCAGCGTCAGCATCTTCAGCGCCTGTTCCTTGCCTGCTATCTTCTGGGATCGGCCGAGGTCGACTGTGTCTCGGGCCATGATGTCGATGACCTGTACTGGGTGACCCTGACCGATACGATGTACTCGTTTCTCCGCCTGGCGGTTCCTGTTCGGATTCCAAGCACGGTCAAAGAATACGACAGTGTGGGCGCGATGAAGTGTGATGCTTTCCCCTCCAGCCGCAATCGTCCCGCAGAGAACTTGTATGCGACCCGCCTGGAAGTCTGCCTCGTAGGCGTCTCGGGCCTGCTGAGGTACATCTCCAGTGTACGGCCGAGCGACAATTCCTCGAGCCTCAAGACGCCGTACAGCAAGATGGCTCATGCCCTTCGACTGGCTGAAGACAACCAGCGACTCGTCGGGGTTACCATCAACGATCTCCTCCAGGTCGTCGAGCTTGGCTGATGGATCGATCAGTGTCACCTTGGGTCGCAGACCACGTTCGCTCTCGCGTCCTGCACGGTGAACGTCGGAGACATACTCGTCTTCGAAGGTCAGAGTTGCCAAGGCGAACTGCTGAAGGCGTACGAGCTGTGCAACGACGGCACCTGCCGTGAGCGGCGTCTCCTGGTGCTCTCCAACCCAGGCGATCATGTCCTTGCGCATCTGGTCGTAGGCCTTGCGCTGTGCAGGCGGAAGCGTGACCCAGCGTTCGGTCCAAGTCATGTCGGGCAGATCGATACCGACTTCGTCCATCTGCCTGGCCAGGTAGTTCGGACGGATAGCCGACAGTAGCAGGTTCGCGCCCTCGACGTTGACGCCGACGATCTTCTTGAACGACCTGCCGTACTTGGCCTTCTGAAGACCTTCGTCTTCGAACACGCAGCACGCGCTGACGAACTTCCAGTACGACTTGAACGTCTTGGGCCAGAGCCAGTTCAGCACCGACCAGATGTCCTGCGGCTTGTCGTCGGCAGGTGTTCCGCTGATGCCCGTCTTGTACTTAGTCGGCAGGGCCTTCAGCGCACGCGTCTGCTGGGCAGTACGATTCTTGACCCTGTGGACTTCATCAGCCATGATGTGGAACCAGTTGACCTGCTTGAGCAGCTCACGCATGATGCGGAGGCCCTCGTAGTGGATGATGATGTACTGAGGCCAGACCGTCTTCTTGTCGAGCGCCATCTGGATGTCGTTCTCCAGGAGTGCGCGCTTCTTCCTGTCGACGACCCAGATGCGAACGTCGCCTGCGTAGTCGTAGATGGTCTTGACCCACGTGTTCCAGTGCGCTCCTGAGGGTGCGACGATGAGTGTCGGTTGGCAGCTCGCGCCGAGTCGACGAAGCTCACAGTCACGAGCGACGGCCGACCAGGTCTAGCCGAGACCCATCCCGTCGGCGAGGAGGACCGATGCGAGTGGGTCCTCACCCTCGGGACAGAACTTGTCGACTCCGGTCTGTTGGAACTTGTAGAGCTTCTCCCATGCTGGATGTCTAGTTGAGGTCATGACGCCTCCTCAAGATCACTTCGCGGAGCACCATTCCCTGTGCCAGCATCAGGAACACGATCTGGAGCTGGATCATCTCGATGAGGATCCAGTACGCGCCGATGATGATGGCTGCAGCGATTAGGCTACCGGTGGCGACTAGGTAGCAAGTGATGCCTACCATTACGCCTCTCAGGATGAAGTATAGGATACCTTTCATTGCCCTTCCCTCTCAGGCAGTTGACCGATGACTTGTCCCGTAACTGGACACAGCCACATAAGCGTGAACTTCCCTTCGCGTGACTCGTACGATATGACGCACTTGTCTCTGCCGTTGTATGGATGTCTGACGTGGCAGTTAGGACACCACGCTCCTGCTCCTACGTCCTGGAGGGTGGGGGGCTGCCACTCCTTGCCCACTACGGACCGTTTTCGGCGTCGCCATCTTCGTGGCGCTACGTACCTTCGCCTCGAGCCGTCGTCGTTCAATGATGCACCTCTTATGCCCCTGGTGATGCCTTCCATGGTAGACGGCATCCGGTATGTCACAGATCATCTTACACCTCCTTTCACCGCCGCACAAGGACCTGTTGGCTATCGACATCGGGATCTCGTCCTTGTACGACGGTGACTTGAGATACGTTCAAGTCACTCCCGTTTGTTAGCGAAGGACCCGAAGCCTTCGCAACTGGTACCGACCAGTCAACATCAGTTTCCGCATATTGCACCTCCTTCATTCAAGGCCGGGCTGGAGCCGCTGGGGAGCGGACCGAACCGGAGCTTGGCTCTGATACGGAGTAGCTCCAGCCCGACGTTCAGGGAAGGTCAGCCGGTGCCCCAGCAGACGATCGCCGGGTTCGTCTGGGTGAACATCGCGGCCTGGTTGCCCGTTGCCGTGCTGCCTGTCAGGACGGTGGCGGTCGCGTCGT
>Ga0193701_1000204_pt1 | contig 11386 bp, 11 predicted proteins | sample U3s2metaG_FD_143055 | JGI IMG/M metagenome (GOLD analysis project Ga0193701, IMG submission 143055) | Soil microbial communities from a riparian zone of the East river system, Colorado, United States - U3s2 | ecosystem: Environmental > Terrestrial > Soil > Riparian zone | place: USA: East River...
GTTCTTGCAGCCAAACTCGCCAATTGTTTTCAGAGCAAACCATGCTTCAAACATATATTCTGTTGGAGGAACACTACCCGAAGACAAGGGTAGATTAACGTCTTTAATAATGGAATTAAGGCGGCACCCGGAAAAGCTAAAACCTAAGGTATTGAGAAGGTTCTAACGATCAGAGAACTTCCCCACAACCGATGTATCCTCGTAGATTTTTTGGTACAATTACCTATTGCAGAACGATTGTTTCACAGAAGCCGTGTGCGACACATCACGGGCAACATGTTATTTTGGTCTAATTTCAGAAATACCGGACATGTATTTGCGAAGGGCTTCTGGAATAATGATATCTCCATCAGCTGTTTGATAATTTTCGAGAATGGCGACCATTGTTCGTTCAGTGGCTACTAAAGTGCTATTGAGGGTATGAACAAACTGGGTCTCTTGATCTATCCTATCTCTATACCGTATGCTTAACCTACGCGCCTGATATTCTTTGCAATTCGAGCAAGAAACTATCTCTCTATAGGCGTCCTGTCCGGGCATCCATGCTTCCAAATCATAAGTTTTGGATGAAATCTTGCCTGTGTCTCCGCTACATAATAGCATCACTCGATAAGGTAGGTTGAGGTTCTGATAGAATTTTTCAGTAAGGGATAACATTCTCTCATGCTCCGCATTAGAACTTTCTGGATTTGAATACACAAATTGTTCTACCTTTTCAAACTGATGAACCCTGAAAATCCCTTTCATGTCCTTGCCATGAGCCCCAGCCTCCTTTCTAAAACATGGACTTAGACCACCGTACCTAATTGGCAGCTTTTTCCCGTCCAATATTTCTTCCATATGCATCGACGCAATAGCGTGTTCCGAAGTCCCTATCATGTAAAGGTCTTCTTGATCAATTTTGTAAATTACATCCTGAAAATCGTTCAAGATCACAGCTCCCTTTATTGCATCTCCCCTTATCATGAATGGTGGTTGGATCAAAGTATACCCATTTTCTGCAAGATAGTCCAGTGCATAATTGATTAATGCTTGATTTAACTTAACTAGATCATTTTTCAGAAAGTAAAATCTCGCACCGGCGATCTTTGCTGCGCGGTCCAAATCAAGCAAACCCAGGGAATTAGACAAGTCTACGTGATCTTGATACCTGAAATTCTTTTTTTTAATGTCACCAAAAACTTTCACGAGAACGTTATCCTCTGAATTCTTGCCGATGGGTACCGACTCATCTAACAGATTGGGAACAGAAAAGATAAGCTCATTAAATTTTGTTTCGGTAGCGGACATTTGAAGATCTAAATTTCTTAACTCGCTCCCGATTTCTTTCATTTCTAAAAGTTCATTGGATATATGATGTTTCTCCTTTTTTTTATCGGATATTTGTTTAGAAAGGACGTTCTTTTTGTGCCTTAATTCCTGAGTTTTGACTATTAAATCCCTCCTTTTCTTGTCTAAGTCTACTATATCTTTTAAAGGGAACTCAACGTTCCTTTTTTCTAACATATCTCTTATAATTTGAGGGTTTTCCTTTAGTATTCGAGGATCAATCATTACGCAAAACCGCCTTTGCGATGGAAATATGTTCAAGGATCTCGTCCACTGTATTGATTAGTGTCGCTATCCCGGAATGACAGGAGATCTTGATGACTAGAAGTTCCCCCTTATCTTCCATATCAACTGATAAGCCCTGTGGAGCTCCAATATTATCTGGTCTTAAAGCTTCCACTATTGCCTTCAATAATTTTCTACTCGCAAATGATATTTCCATCAGTATTGTAATTTCAAGATTCTTCTCTATCATCAAATTTGGTAAACCTCCTAAAAATTGTAGTGAAATCGTCAATCTTTGAGAATGGGACTATGCATTCCGCACAGGAATCATTACCACTAGTGCTGCATCCTAATTCAGCAGATAACTGATTCAACATTAAACCCAGATCTTGTTTGAATTGGCATCCTCGTGACTTCCTTACTGAATACTTATAACTGTCATTTATCGTTTCGGCTCTGACAATTAATATCTTACCATAGAATTCACTATAGCTTGAAAGTAAAGATGATATAACATGAAAATTGTAATCTCTAGTTACATTGTCACCAATTACCCAGATATTTGTTCCATCATCAGAGATCCGCCATCTTTCTGACATTATTGTCTTTACAGAGTTCTTGATCTCTAGCTCAAGATCGGCTAGACAATGATTTGCTTCTAATAGATCCTTATTTCTATTACCAGCGCATACTGCCAGACCAATACTTGGTCTAGATTGGACACAACAACCTTCAAGTAAGAATGAAAATTCCCTGGCGTCTCTAAGTGGAGTACCTTCTTCTTCGTGAACTAGCGTATACGAAAATCCTGCGAGGAGATTCTCAAGATTCTGAGGTCCAGTCGTAGAGTGTTCATTGATATATTTTGTTAGTGCCTCAATTAAGACGAACTTCTCTTCTTGACTGGTTTCAGATGAAGTGCGCCATCGTCCATTGACCTTCAATGGAATGCCTGTATTTCTAATCAATTCTAGGCAATTCTTATCATTCCAAGTCAATCCGTGAATGTACGGAAATAGCGTGTTCGCAAGAGAAAGATGTATGGGTTTAGAATCTCTCCAAGTGAACAATACATTGATTTCCATATTTAGAGTCCCAAGCCCTACGCTTTCATCGCATAATTCAGAGTTCAGACCAACGAATGATCTCTTTTCTCCATCATCTTGATTCTCACCTAACGCAGATACAATGGATAACGGTGATAACATTTGATATTTTTTATCTATTGCTTTTGCAATCAGGTATGAGATGCCACCAGATGAAATCTCTGTATCACCATCAATGCCAAATTTCCAGGGATTTAATATACTATTTTCATCGTCAGTGGTAATTTCTTCTTTCGATATCTTATCGTGATTAAGGGCTAGCCAGTTACCCCCAAATGAGTTTCTAAGTTCTTTTGACAAACCAACGCCCAGATCCACAAAAACGTGGAATTCATGATCTTCACTCTTGGTTTTCAAAATCATTTCACGAGTAAGGTCGTGAACAAATCGTACAGAGCATCGACCCCCTGAGTTAAATATTGCATGTGTCAAAATACCTGCTGAGGCTACACCATCAGAGTTATTTCGAGCAGTTACCGATATGTCTTTTCCGCTGCAGATTTGGGTTTCTAATTTTTCGGCCGACGTTGTTAGGGTTCTATGGAATTCTTTGCGGCCCATTTAATTGATTATTCCAATTGAGCTATAATTGCGGCATACTTCCATTTCTTTTGTAATTTTCCGATCCTCTTATAATATTTGGATAACCTGTGAATCTTAGCCTCTATCAACTCCAATGATCGGATATTTCTTCTGTCTGTGTTATGAGCTCTCAGATGTTTTTGAAGACCAAGCGCTTTTTTAACTAGTTGAGACAGGTCTTCGGGCAATTCGGTGACGATATTATTGTCAGTAAGTATATGCGTGATGCTCTTGCCTAGAATTTGTTTTGCAAGTGGAACTCCATGCACATCTCTGAGTTTAGTGCCTATTTCACTCGGACTCAAACCGTCTTTTGAAAATTGAATTATTATCGATGATAAATCTGACGGATTATTTGAGACCCAAGAAGGTAAATTATGCGAGGAGGGACGAGTAGAATGAGATCTACCGTGAGTATGGGCATGTATCCTTGCCATCCATAATGCCATAAAATAACGCATATCTTAATGTTACTTGGCATTATAGTTGCCGCAAAATTTTAAGCGTCAGAACATTTATGAATTCTATCTATGTCGCTACAAATCTTGCTGAAGATTTGATAAGAAAAAGGTATGGTATTTTTGTCTGTCGTCTCTGTCGGAGTTGCAGTTTATTTCGTTATGAATTAATTACCAAACCTCAAGTATCTGCAAGGAAGAAACCGGCCGATAATGGTATACCTCGTCCGTGTCGTGTTGGTGATTAAATGTGTTTTCCGACATCTCTTCTAATCTTCTATGTGCACGTTGATGGTATAGATTCTACAGTTCAATATTCCGCAATACTAGCACAAGTTGCTTTGGCATCGAGTTAACAAAAACTTTTTTTGTTTATTTTATCTAATTCATTTTAATAATAAATACCATTTCTAGAAAGTGTTGGCATTTTAGAATGGTCCACATCAATTATCTAGACTAACAGAAAAGCGATCCTCTTTCTAAGAAATGTAATTGTACTCCTATTGTAAGTATAATCTGGATCAGCTTAAAGTTACAAGGATTCATCTATCAATGAATCTAGTGACATAAAGGTTAAATAATTGGGTTCGGCCATAGGGTATAGTATGAATAAGCCAGTAGTAATGGCTCTCGTGGCTGTAACAATGGTTATGGGAACTTTGATAGCACTACCTGTTTTTAAGATAGTAAATGCGCAATACGGAGGCGGAACAGGACAGAATATAGAGGAACAACTACAGTTAGCTAAAGAGAAGGTAGCCAGCGCAAAATCAGCGGGTGCATATGGATCAGGTACCCCTATGTTGGGAGTTAATATAGATCAGACTGCTATATTCGTAGGAGTACTCGTCGCTATATTTGGTGGAGTTGCAGCAGCATTCTTTGCGATGAGCAGAAGTAAAAAATCAGTAGGCGCAACAAGCTAATCCTACACCATTTTTTTGTTTTAGTATTTTGAATTTTTGATACTTTGTGCCCATAATCTCGCACGTGTAATTTTGTCAGAGCATGGGTTATGGGTTTCCAGATGGGATATGCCGCTTAGTAAATCGTTTAAAGCTGAATTTGATTCACTAAGTTGGTATTCAACCCAATCGTTACTGTTTCGAGTTTATTCCCAAATGAGAAGTTTAATTCTTCTTCTGGGTTTACGGTTAGAACAATAACCAAAATGTATATATCATAGCGTAGAGTTGCTAAATGTGATGAGCGCTATTCTGGGACTTACGACAGTGCTAACCAACGCATTTCATAACCTAATAGGTCAGATAGGTCCAGCATATGACCCCTTGTTCTACGACGTAATGGTCTACATATTCGGTACAATGCTGTTTGCGGTGTTCCTGTTATCCGTGATTGCATTCTATTTGCGAAAGAAAGGTATCGGTGGTGGTTCCGCGAAGGAAAAGTGGGTAAGCGAACTGGACAAGTACTTTGATCGCGAGCAGATCGGATTAATTCCAGACGAATTGCATCACTGGTAGCTGAGGGAAGAAATCAAAAATTCCCAATACCTTCATTTCTCATAAATTCTATCTTTTCTTTTTTTCATGATATGTCCCATTCGTCAACCCGTTATGCTGGGCCATTTTGGTTGACTACGATAACATTTGCAAGTTCTTCTACGTTTAAAAACTATAAACTCATAATTCTTCAAAGTCTATGTTTTGATATACCCAAGACAACAAATTCGTCATAGACCTTAGTAAATTGCTTTTTGGCTCAAGCTACAAGTTTATCTTGAGCGGTGGGGTTGTCTATCCTGTGGTTTACATTTTTACAGACGGGGATCAGAATAGAGGGGTCGATGTATCGGGTGAAAAAAGTATGCATGCAATTACCTCTCATACCTTGTAAGATAAGAAAACTTATAATTAAAGATGAAGTAGTAAGCAGGAAAACATAGGGTCATGACCATAAGAAACATATTAAATAACAAGGTTTTAGGACAAAAAACTGACGTTTGTTAAAGAATTATAAAACTATGAATTTTATTCGAGACTACGGACGAGCCTTTTACTAGGATCTTTTTAGTGTCAAGATATTAGCGAAAGTGACCCAAATTAGATCGCTCACAAAATTTCACTGACTTCGAGATACATGGTTATCAACTAGCACCGATGACTTCACTAAGTGGATTCAAGTTGTTATGTGATTCCAGATCTTGAAACAAAAATTGGAGGTAAAAATAAAGGGGTTTTGGTTTTTCTTAGATTACTTGCCACGGTCTTGTTGCAAATGTGACTCCAAGTCCAGCGCCTATTAGTATGACCTGGTAAGCAACATTGCCCCATGGAACTGGCTTGAATATTGGTGCGCCAGTCACTTGTATAGTCTGTCCAGGGCCTAGTCCAGGACCTATATGCTCAAGGTTCAATTGGGTATGCACATGATATATTCCTGGCTCCAGTGCCTTTGCTGTGATCGAGTAAGGCAAAGTTCCTTGAGCTGGTATGTCAATTATATTTCCCGGTGGATCTCTAGAAATGAATTCCCATCTATTGCCCGCATTGGTTGATTCACTGAACAATGACATCCATCCTCTCAAGGGTCTATTTACAAGACTTTGAAGGGTACCGCTGACAGTAATGGTATCTCCAGTGTTTACAGTCTGTGCTGAAAATGTCTCATCTTGGATCCTAACGAATCTACTTTGAAGTTGCGCCTGCACACCGTGAGCCTCTACTCGAGGCGCTATGGATGCGACCGTAGATAGAATAATGACTGCCCCTATTAATACAATTATTGTTGTCTTAATTCCCGTCGTAACTCTACACCTAGGCTTACCAGAAAAAACAAAGATATATGCTTTGCTGTCCGTGGTTCTATTAACAATGCCCTGCTCACTAATTTCTCCTTAGTCATCTGCTCGTCGTTTGTGGGATACTCTTGCAAATGTATCTCTTATAACGTCAAAAAATTCTTCGATTCATTCTCATCCTATAAAGCTTAATATACAAAATTTCTGTCAGTTCCCATATGTTTTCAGACAGGAATTTTTATCATTTGACCTTCGTACTTTTGCTCTCCTTTTTTCGTGTAAGTGAACGAAAACCTTGCCACTTGGACACTGTCATTAGCTTTTGAACGCTAACTTAGCTATTCTCTGGTTTTTCTGAATTTCCACTTGGTATTCTAATTCCACATGTTTGGCTCCGTTTGATTACTACAAAATAGTTAATTGTTGCTAATGGGATCGAGTGGATGGGATTGCTACCACGCGAGTGCTTGAAAAATCTGCCGTCCTTTGCAATATCTACTCAGGTGTTGAAGGGACCTAGACGCAAAATTTAAAAAGGCTACACTTGAATGTATAAACGATGACTTTACCAAAGGGATATGGTGGCAGTGGCGGTCGTGTAAGTAGTAGCGGTGGCAGTGGCAGAGATGACATTGAACGCATGATAGGCAAACGAGTGGAGAAGATGACAGGTATATTCGTAATGGGATTCATTCTTGCTTGGGTAGCGACTGCTGGTGGTGTTTATGTCGGTGTTACAGTATATCCGTGGGCTTATCCATTGCCAAGTGGTCTTTATGCACTTTCAGTGTTGACGGTAATTGAATCACTAGGATTGTTCTGGATCTTAAAGATATCAAGAGAAAAGCCAATGCGTCCCTAGAACTCTTCCATTTTTTTCTAACTAATTTTTAACAATTTTTTACCTTAATTTCTTGCCCTTTTCATTGGTTTATACTTAGAGGCTTATTTGAATAGTGAAAATAGGTTGAATCGACACTTAACGTATAAATGGATTCGGGATAAAATTTTATATAGAAGCGTTAGGAGAAGGTTGTTAATGGTCTGGCTTAGACGCACAACACACTACTTATTCATAGTAGTAGTTGCTGTTAACAGCACCTTTTACTTACTATCAATGCAGGAGACTACATTTTCTACAGTGATTGGGCTTGGACATCATTCGTAGTATTCTCGATATCACAATCAACTATGCTTGTGGTAGGTGCGATATACTATATGTTGTTCACAGGTGTTCCGGGAACAGCTACGTATTATGCGACAATCATGACAATTTACACTTGGGTGGCAAAAGGTGCATGGTTCGCGTTGGGATATCCTTACGACTTCGTTGTAACACCAGTTTGGATACCTTCGGCAATGCTCTTGGATCTCACGTATTGGGCCACAAGAAGAAATAAGCACGCAGCGATAATAATAGGCGGAACATTGGTCGGACTTTCATTGCCAATATTCAACATGATCAATCTGTTGTTAGTGAGAGATCCATTGGAGATGGCATTCAAGTATCCGCGGCCTACATTGCCTCCGTATATGACGCCCATAGAGCCTCAGGTCGGAAAGTTCTACAACAGTCCCGTAGCATTAGGATCAGGTGCAGGAGCAGTACTTAGTGTACCGATTGCTGCATTGGGAGCAAAGCTCAACACGTGGACATACAGATGGATGGCCGCGTGGAGTAAATGGGACTAACTCATACCCCTTCCTTTTTTGTTTTAATTTATTATCTCAGAACTATTCTATAATTAGGTACGAGTTTTTATGACAATATGTATATGTTCGAACCGTCAATGTAAAGTATAAGTTCAACTTTTCTTTAACCTTACATTGATACAGTAATAATCATGTCAACTGATCATGATCGTAATAAAACACAGGAAGAGGGAACAATTTGTGAATATTGTGGTTTAGTACTGGAAGCATGCATGTGTGCTTGTCCCTATTGTGGAGAGAGAGATTCCTGTGAATGCTGTTTGTATGACGCCGCTACAGGTGGATAATAGATTCATCATTGAATCGATTATAAACCATTAAAAGTAGGACGTGAGAAAAATAAAAAATTGAGCAGTGCACTTGTGAAGAATTCACTCTCTTGGGTAATTGGTGGTCCTCAAGGAAGCGGTGTGGATTCGGCTGCTAATATCTTCTCTAGAGCATGCGCACAAGGCGGGCTGCATTTATTCGGAAAGAGAGAGTATTATTCTAATATCAAGGGTGAGCATAGCTATTTCACTGTGAGGGTGGCGGAAAATCCGGTTAATTCTCATCTTGATGAGATAAATATTCTTGTAACATTTGACGCAGAGACTGTATTTCGACATGCGCATAAAGTGGCAAAAGGGGGCGCGATTATTTATGATTCATCACTAGTTAACATATCTATCAACGAAGTTCCAACGATCGACGACCAATCGTCAATTCGAATTTCTGACATTCTAAATACAGAAGGATATCCGACAACCATACAGGGTATATTGGATTTTGCAAAATCAAAGGGTTGTGTTGTCTATGGTCTGCCATACTTTGAAATGATTGAGGATTTGGCTAGAGGGCTTAACGATCCTTCATTAAGTAAACTTACGAGAATGGTTAACGTTATAGCGCTATCTTCGTCTTTAGCACTATTAAAGTTTGATAAAAAACAACTCATTAAAGCAATACAGACCGTCTTTCAGACAAAACCCAAAGTACTAGGCAATAACATTGCCGCGGCTGAATATGCGTATTCGTATATTGGGAAAAAATATGATATCAACCAATTCAATTACGTGCTTGAACCAAGACCACCACTGAAAGAATACCTGCTTGTACAAGGGAATCAAGCATCTGCTATGGGTAAGATTATCGGCGGATGTAGATTTCAGACGTACTATCCTATAACACCTGCAAGTGACGATAGTGAATTTTTGGAAGCCAATCAGATCTTTGACCTAACAAGCGGCGCCAAAGGGTCTATTGTGGTTGTACAGACAGAAGACGAGATAGCAGCAATTACAATGGCGATATCGGCCGCGTTAACTGGAGTAAGGTCTGCCACTGCAACATCGGGACCGGGTTTCTCCTTGATGGCTGAAGCATTAGGATGGGCAGGAATGAACGAAGTACCTGTTGTAATCACGCTATACCAGCGTACGGGTCCGTCTACTGGATTACCTACGAGACATGAACAAAGTGATCTCTTGTTTGCTATTCATGCAGGCCATGGAGAATTTCCAAGAATTGTTTTCGCATCAGGAGACATAGAAGAAGCATTTTATGATTCTATCAAAGTATTCAATCTGGCTGAGAAGTATCAATTACCTGTGATTCATATGCTTGACAAAGCATTGGCCAACAGTATAAAAACATGTAAAGAATTTGATCAACGCAAAGTTCCAATTGAAAGAGGAGATCTGATTAACAAAGTCGACGAAAATTTATCCACTAAAAGTGGTGGACATTATCTCCGATTTAGATTGAGTGATAATCCTGTATCTACACGCGTGCCTCTCGGAACGGAGAATGCAATTTTTTGGAATACTGGAGACGAACATACAGAAGAAGGACACATAACGGAAGATCCTGACCTAAGGAACAAGATGGTAAGTAAAAGGATGAATAAATTGGAAAAGGCTTTGTCCGAGATACCAATTGAAGATAAACTTGTATGCTTCGAGTTTGGAAAATCAACAGGGGATATAACAGTTGTCAGTTGGGGTTCAACAAAGGGCGCTATTATCGAGGCTATGGAAATGCTTGCCAAGAAAGGCAAGGGTATCAGGTTTATTCAACTTAGATTGTTACACCCTTTTCCTACTTATGAAATGATGAACTTATTAAAAAATACCAGGCTACTTATCGACATCGAAATGAATTATACTTCTCAACTTGCATCATTAATAAAACAACATACTGGAAGTGACATTGACTATAGAATAGTGAAATTTAATGGAAGACCAATGTCAACCAGTGAAGTTTATTATGCCGTAAGTGCTATATTAGAAGGTACGTCACAAAAGAGAATTGTGTTAGAACATGGCACTTAAGTTAGCTGAATACAAAACAACTGTTCACAATGATTGGTGTGCAGGATGCGGCGATTTCGGAATTCTTAACGCTATTCAAATGGCCCTTCATGAGCTGCAAATCCCTCGCCATCGAGCCGTGATTTTTTCAGGTATCGGTTGCTCCGGAAAGACACCTCATTTCATAAATACATATGGAGTTCATACACTTCACGGAAGAGTATTACCCTTTGCTCAGGGTGCAAAGTTGGCGAATCCTGATCTAGAAATAATCGCATTGGGTGGTGATGGAGATGGCCTTGGAATAGGGGCTGGTCATTTTGTTGGCGCGGGCAGGAAAAATGTGGATATCCCTTACATATTATTCAATAATGCAGTATACGGGCTGACTAAGGGTCAAGCATCGCCGACGCTTAAATTGGGAATGAAGACTAAATCCCTATCCCAACCTAATTCGAATAGTTCGGTTAATCCTATCTCACTCGCGTTGGTAGCAGGTTATACGTTTATTGCTCGCTCATATTCCTATGATGTTAGACATCTTCGCGATGTTATAATAAAGGCAATTCAACATAAAGGTCTAGCATATGTAGATGTCCTTCAACCATGTCCCACCTACAATGATATAAATACTCGTGAATGGTTTCAGGGTCAAGATAATATCGACCAAGAATCAGGACATCAGGTGCCTAGGATTTACAAAATAGAAGACAGAGGCTATGACGGTGTGGTGCATAATACTAACGAGCTAGGTAATAAAATGGCCCAAGTTTTGGATATTGCCAATGAATGGGGCAGTAAGATCCCCATAGGTATTTTCTATCAAAATGAATTTGTCCCGACCTATCACGAGCGCATATCTCAACACATTTCAGATTATGCTACTAACCCGCCAGCAAAACAGCCACTCTGTACTCCCGA
>Ga0193701_1000209_pt1 | contig 10967 bp, 8 predicted proteins | sample U3s2metaG_FD_143055 | JGI IMG/M metagenome (GOLD analysis project Ga0193701, IMG submission 143055) | Soil microbial communities from a riparian zone of the East river system, Colorado, United States - U3s2 | ecosystem: Environmental > Terrestrial > Soil > Riparian zone | place: USA: East River...
GTCAACCTGCAGCGTGAGCACTCCCGAGATGACGAAGATGGCCTCGTCCTCCCGACTGTGGACGTGTCGCGCTGGTCCCGGAGCGTGTGCTGGCAGCCGGGCCTGTCCGAAGGCGACCAGCCCTCCGGTACGGTCGCCACCCGCCAGCACGGCCCACAGCTGAGATTGGTCTGCAGCAACAACGGTGAAGGGTTCGAAGGAAGTCATTTGCGACTCCTCGCTAGAAGTTATTACTAGTGTAGATCACTAGTAATTAACTCGGTAGACTCACTCACGATCATGGCTACTAAATCCCGAACCGCTGCGTCCTTACCGGCACCGACCCGGAAAGAGCGTGCCGCTGCCACCCGAGAGCGCATTCTGGCCGCAGCGTATGAGGCATTCGTGGAGTCAGGTTTTCAGGCGACCACCATGCCATCGATTGCCGAGCGGGCTGGGGTTGCGGTCCAGACGGTCTACTTCGTCTTCCACAGCAAGACCGAACTGCTGCGGGCCGTTTCCGACGCGGCTGTCATCGGTGTCTCAGACCCGCGCCCGCCGAACCTGGCCGAGTGGTATCAGGCGGCCGTAAACGCCGCGGATCCGGAGCAGGCCTTGGCAGCCTTCGCCGCTGGCGTCGCGACCATTCTGGATCGGATGGGTCCGCTGACACCCGTCCTCGCCAGTGCAGCCGCTCTCGAGCCAATGATTGCCGAGCATCTCGCGCATACCGAGCAGCTGCGTGTGGAAGGCTATGGGGCCTTCATCCGCCACCTTCACCGCAACCGGCTGCTTCGCCCGGGACTGAGCGTCAAAATAGCCACGGATGTCTTGCTGACCCTCCTCGGCCCGGCCACCTATGTTGCTTTTACGCGGGATCGTGGCTGGAGTCACAACCAGTATCTGAAGTGGGTTTCACCAACTCTGGGAGAGCTGCTGATCAGGGATCGACCTTCCTGATCGCGAGGAGGCGTCGAAGGGGTGTAGCTATGCCTAGGCCACCGACTTGCCAGCTTGGCTGGTCGACGACCATGGGCGCTGACAAGTGGGCGAGTAGGAGTTAGTCCCAGCGTTCCAGGAGGCCTGTGTCGACGTCGTAATAGAACCCGCCCACAACTGCTCGATCGCCGATCAGCGGATGATTGCGGAGCTTCTCGGCATCACGATGCAGAGTGCGGCGTTGGTCCGCCGATGCGCCGAACCGTACCCAGGAGGCATCGGCGCCGCTGGCGTTCCGGATCCGCTCGATGATCACATCGTCATCGGCTGCTGCCATCGCACAACGGCTGTGAGGGATCACCATGATGCGGTTGACGTTCAGCAGATGAACGCCTGCGATGCAGCCAGCAAGTGCGGAAGTCGTGACGCGAGCACCTGGCGTCCTGATGATCTTGGCATCGCCGAAGGTCAGACCGAGCATCGCGAGGGGCGCGATTCGAGAGTCCATGCAGGTGACGACGAGGACCCCGGCATGGGCTATCCCGTCGAAACCGTGCTGATCAAAGCTCTCGGCGAACTTCTTGTTGTTTGCCAGCAGATCGTCGAAGGCGTGGTTCGTCTCCGTTACGTTGTCGGGCCGGTCTTCAGCTGCGTGCTCCATGCGTATCGGCCTCCACGTGCGGGTTGTTAGCCCGCCGTGGCCGATCCGATCGCCGCGATGGGCTGACTGCTGGGGGTTCCTGACCCGTCACGCCGGGCGTCTGCAGCCGGCAACGGAACGGGACTGCCGCTGGGCGCGGCGGCGATGGCTGGAGCCGGCCCGGCCCACGCAAGCAGCAGAGCATCCTCGCCTTTGAGGAACCGATGGCAGCGTACCCCGCCGGTTGCTCGACCTTTGGCTGGATAGTGCTCGAAACCGGTGACCTTGACCGAGCCGGCATCTGTTCCCGGTAGCGCACGGGACATGCCGGACACAGTTACGACCACCGCCTCTGTTGCCGACACTGCCCCGAAATGAACCACACGTGCTCCGATGCCGAGCTTGATGCCGGCCATTCCGCCGCCTGAGCGGCCCTGCGGCCGCACGGCGTTGGCGGGGAAGTGCAGGAGCTGAGCGTCGTTAGTGATGAAGACCAGCTCGGCTGCGGTCGTGGTGAGCTCGACGGCGCCGACGACCCGGTCACCGGCCTCGATGCGGATCACTTCCCACGAGTCCTTGCCGAGGACTTCGGGATTGACCCGCTTCACCACCCCTTGAGCCGTGCCAAGTGCCACGCCGAGTGAATCCTCGGCCAGCGTCGTCAGGCAGAGCACTTTCTCTCCGGCGTCGAGGGTCGCAAGCTCGGTGACGTGGGTGCCTCCCTGAAGATTTGGTGCGTGCGCCGTGCTGGGAACGGTGGGCAGATCAAGGGCGCTGATCTTGATCAATCGGCCGGCGCTGGTGATCAGACCACAGCTGCCACGCGCTGTGGAGATGATCTTGGACACGATGACGTCGTGGTTGGCTCGGGCGCCGACCGGCGGAAGCGGCTGAGCGTGATTGGTCCGCGCCAGTAAGCCCGCGGAGGAGAGCAGCACCCAGCAGGGGTCGTCTGCGACCTCCAGCGGAGCAGCCGCTGCGATCGTCGCAACACCACTGGCTGCGAGCAAGATCGTGCGGCGCGGCGTGCCATGTTGCTGAGCCATCTCGGCAAGTTGATTGCTGACGAGGGTGCGCAGCTGCTCTGGGTTCTCCAAGATCTCGGTTAGCTCGGCGATGGTCGCTTCCAACTTGCCCCGCTCGGTCTCGAGTTCGATCTTGCTGAACCGGGTAAGCCGGCGGAGCGGCATCTCGAGAATGTAGTTGGTTTGGATCTCCGACAACTCGAACACCTCCATCAGCCTGGAGCGGGCTTCGGCAGTGTCATCGGAGGTACGAATGATCGCGATCACGTCGTCGATGTCGACAATCGCTATCAACAGGCCTTCGACGAGGTGCAGGCGGTCCTGAGCTTTGTTGCGGGCGAAATCGGTGCGACGCCGCGTCACCTCGTAACGGTGCTCGAGGTAGACCCGCAGCAGGTCACGCAGCGTCAAGGTACGCGGCTGGCCGTCGACCAGAGCGACGGCGTTGATCGCATAGTTGTCCTCGATCTTGGTCAGCTTGTAGAGCTGTTCCAGGATCGCGTCGGGATTGAAACCGCTTTTGATCTCGACCACAAGGCGGGTTCCATTGGCCCGGTCCGATAGATCCTTGACGTCGGCGATGCCCTGCAGCTTGCGGGCGTTGACAAGGTTCTTGATCTGTTCGATCACACGTTCTGGGCCGATCAAATAGGGCAGCTCGGTGATCACGATGCCTTTGCGGCGCGGGTGGACTTGCTCGATGCGTGTCGTTGCGCGGATCCGGAACGATCCCTTGCCCGTGTGGTACGCGTCCCGAATCCCGTCCAATCCGATGATCTTGCCCCCGCTCGGCAGGTCGGGTCCGGGCACGAAGCGCATCAGCTCCTCGATGTTTGCGTCTGGATGCTTGATCAAATGCCGGAGCGCCTGGACAACCTCCACCAGATTGTGCGGCGGGCAGTTGGTGGCCATTCCCACCGCGATTCCCGTCGCTCCGTTGACGAGCAGATTGGGAAAGGCTGCCGGGAGTACCGTCGGCTCGACGTCCTTGCCGTCATAGTTCGGTTTGAAGTCAACGGTGTTTTCGTCCAGCCCATCGGTCATCGCCGCCGCTGCGGATGCCATCCGGCACTCTGTGTAACGCATGGCTGCCGGTCCGTCGTCGAGCGACCCGAAATTGCCATGGCCGTCGATAAGGGGCAGTCGCATGCTCCAGGGCTGGGCCATCCGCACCAGGGCGTCGTAAATCGCTGTATCGCCGTGCGGGTGGTATTGGCCCATGACCTGACCGACCACGCGGGCGCACTTAACGTGTGAACGGTCCGGACGTACGCCCATCTCGTCCATCGAGTACAGGATGCGACGCTGCACGGGCTTGAGCCCATCCCGGGCATCAGGCAGCGCCCGGGAGTAGATCACCGAGTACGCGTACTCCAAGAAGCTGGTCTGCATCTCTGAGGACACGTCGATGTCGACGATTCGTTCGGTGAAGTCGTCCTCAGGTGGTGCGGGTGTTCTGGCCATCGAAACGCGGATCCTCCTCCGTTGCCGCGGCGATGTTCTTAGAGGAAAGGCTTGAGGTCCTCCAGCAACGAGTCGCCGGTAGCAATCTCGCGGACATAGAGCATGCCGTAGCTAAATCCGTTCTGGCCTGACCGGCTTCCGAGCCGGGCGCCAAGCTCGCGCAAGAAGGCAGCACTCACGATGCTGTCCTGATAATTCCCGAGCAGGTCTTGCAGGTCCTTGCGCTGCGCAACGATCTTGTCAGCCTTGGTTCCCCAGATCGGCGCGGCGGCCTCTACCGCGTAGCGGTAGCGCTTCGACGCCTTGCGCGCGCGATGCAACATCTCATCCGACGGCTCTCCGGCCTGTCGCACCTCGACTGCGGTCGCGAGCCGGTTGCGCGCTTTCTTCTTCGCCTTCTTGATAGCCGGGTCGAGGGCGTCTGAGGGTGAATCGGCGACGTACGTGAACGGGGGATCGGCTCGCCAGCCTGTCGCACCTCGACTGCGGTCGCGAGCCGGTTGCGCGCTTTCTTCTTCGCCTTCTTGATAGCCGGGTCGAGGGCGTCTGAGGGTGAATCGGCGACGTACGTGAACGGGGGATCGGCTCGCCAGTGATGGATCAGCGCGACCAACTTGCGGTAACGCGCGGAATTCAGCGTGTCGGTCATGGCATCCACCGCCGCCTTGCGCCGGGCGGCAAGCTCAGTCTGGATGGTCGATGCAACCGGGCCGAGGATCAGCTCGGGCGGCACCTCGGCGAGCAGGGCGGCTTGCCGCTGCGTCAGGATGTCCAGATCGCGCACCTCACCGAGCAGGTTTGCCCACCACACCAGCTCCTCTTCAAGCCGACCGGCCTCGCCCGGATCGAAGAGCTCGGCAAACACCCGAAGAGTGCTGCGCAGCCGGCGTACCGCCACCCGCGTGGTGTGGACGACCTCTTCGCCGGCCCGCAGCTGGGCCTCGGAGTCGATGATCACGGTGCACTGCTCGACGAGATAGTCACCGATGACATCGCGAGCAGTGACAGATTTGTCATTCATGCCGCGGTCATCCTGTAGAGCATGCCGTGACCTTACGCCGAGCGCGCAATGCGTGTGCACGTCTAGGAGAAGTGTCGGCAAACCGCTTCTGGGGCCGGCGGCGAGCACCTCGCTTGGTGGGATTGTGCTGACCGAATGGCAGTTCAGGTACTAGCGAACCCGACCCATTCGGACGTCCGGAGCACCGAGACGGGCAGCGTCAGCGGAGAGGTCGTCCGGCTGATGCTGCGACTCGCGTTCAGCGGCAATCCGCTTCTGGTAGTGCTCGACCTCGCGATCGACGTCCGCCGGTCCCCAGCCGAGAATCGGAGCGACGAGGGCGGCGACCTCGGGTGCTGCTGCCAGGCCACGGTCCCAGGTCTCAATGGAGATGCGGGTACGCCGCGCCAGGATGTCATCGAGGTGTAGAGCACCCTCGTGCGAGGCGGCATAGATCGCCTCGACCTTGAGATATTCGGCCGCGCCGTCGAGGGGATGCGCGAGCTCGGGGCGGGACTTGATCATCTCCAGCAGTTCCGGAAACAAAGACCCGTAGCGGTCCAGCAGGTGCTCAACCTGAAGATCACGCAGGCCGGTTTGGTCGACCAGTAGAGGCCGGGCATTCCACAGCGCGTGGTAGCCGTCGGCTCCCAACAACGGCACATCCTCTGTGCAGGATGCGGGCACCTTTTGATCCAAGTCCCGGACCGCCGCATCAACGGCATCCTTGGCCATCACCCGGTAGGTCGTGTACTTGCCGCCAGCAATCATCACCAGGCCACGGACCGGCGAGGCGACGGCATGCTCTCGGGAAAGCTTTGACGTCGAGTCCGATTCGCCCGACAGCAGGGGGCGCAGACCGGCGTAGACGCCGATCACGTCGTCTCGCGTCAGCGGATCGGCCAGCAAGGCGTTGGCATGTCCGAGTAGATAGTCGATGTCAGCCTGGCTGGCGGCCGGATGGGCCCGGTCCAGCTGCCAGTCGGTGTCGGTCGTGCCGACGATCCAATGACTTCCCCACGGGATGATGAACAGCAGGCTCTTTTCGGTTCGGGTGATCAGCCCAGTTCTGGAGTTGATGCGGTTGCGCGGCACGACCAGGTGTACGCCCTTCGAAGCGCGTACCTGAAACTGTCCTCGACCGCCGAGCATCTGTTGGAGCTCGTCGATCCATACTCCGGCTGCGTTGATCGTCTGCTTTGCTCGGATGGTGAAGGTGTCGCCGGATTCAAGATCACGAACCGTGACACCGGCGACGTGGTCGGCCTCGCGCAGGAAGCCAATGACTCGGGCGCTGGTTGCTACCGCGGCGCCATAGTGAGCGGCGGTGCGGCCGATCATCATGGTGTGCCGAGCGTCATCGACCAAGCCCTCGAAGAACCTGATGGAGCCGATCACCGTCTCGCGATTCGCGGACGGAAAGGACTCCAGCGTGCGCTTCCGGCTCAGGTGGCGTAGATGTTGCGGCACTCCGCGCCCGGCACCCATCAGGTCGTAGACGCCGATGCCGAGGCCGCCATAGCCGCGGTCGATCACGGGCCGCATCAGCGGGTAGAGAAACGGTACAGGCTTGGCCAGGTGGGGAGCGAGCTTGTTGAGAGCCAGCGACCGCTCTTTGAGGGCCTCGAAGACCAAGGCGAAGTTGAGTTGTTCGAGATAGCGAAGCCCGCCGTGGAACAACTTGCTCGACCGGCTCGAGGTGCCGGCCGCGAAGTCGCGGGCCTCAACCAGTCCCACCCGCAGACCTCGAGTCACGGCATCGAGTGCGCAGCCGCAACCTGTCACACCGGCGCCGATGACGAGAATGTCGAGGTCGTCGTTGGCCAGTCGGTCGAGGGCGTCCGCGCGAGCCGCCGGGCCGAGCGGCGAGGTGGTGGAAAACATCCGTGCCGTCAGGGGTTGACCAGGAATGATCGTTCCGGGTCGTGCCGGCCCTCAATGAGTCGGATTGTGCCCGACCGAGATCGCATCGACAGCGACTGGGTCACGATGCGGTGACTTTCGAATCGGACGCCACGCAGCAAGGAACCGTCGGTAACGCCTGTTGCGGCGAAGAACACATTGTCGCCGGAGACCAGATCTGTCGTGGTCAGGGTGCGATCAAGGTCGAAGCCTGCATCCAGGATCGCCGCCCGTTCGCTGTCGCTGCGCGCGATGAGCCGGCCGAACATCTCGCCGCCGAGGCAGCGGAGCGCGCACGCAGCCAGCACGCCCTCGGGGGTTCCGCCGACGCCGACCAGAAGATCGACTCCGGTCGACGGGGTCACGGCCATGATCGCACCAGCGACATCACCGTCGAGCAGGAATCGGATCCTGGCACCCGCGGCGCGGATGGCTGTGACGAGCTCTGCGTGCCGCGCTCGATCGAGTACGCAGACCGTGAGGTCAGATACCGCTCGGTCGGTTGCCGCGGCGATCCTGAGGAGATTGTCGGCGATCGGCGCATCAAGATCAACATCATGGGCGGCGTGACCGGGCACGACCAGCTTCTGCATGTACACCGCAGGGCCGGGGGAGAACATCGTGCCGCGGGGAGATACGCCGATGATGCTGACGGCGTCGGGCAGGCTCTTGGCAGTCAGCGTTGTGCCATCGACCGGGTCGACGGCAATGTCCCACTCCGGCCCAGAGCCGTCACCGACCCGCTCGCCGTTGTAGAGCATGGGGGCTTCGTCTTTCTCGCCCTCGCCAATCACCACGACGCCGTTCATCCGAACCGTGCCGAGCACTGGGCGCATGGCGTCCACGGCAGCGGCATCCACCTGGTTCTTGTCACCGAAGCCCATGTACCGCGAGCAGCTGATCGCGGCGGCTTCGGTCGCCCGGACCAGCTCCAGCGCGAGATTCCGGTCCGATTCCGCGCCGAGTTTTTCCCGGGTCCGACGTTGGGTCTCTGTCGCCATCTCCACTACTCCTCTTGTCGTCGCTAGCGCTAGACCTCGACCCAGTCCAGCGTTCGTTCGATCGCCTTCTTCCACCCCTCGTACCCGGCGGCCCGTTCCTGCTCGCTGATCTGCGGGGCCCAGCGCCGGTCCTCTTGCCAGTTGTCTCGCAGTTCGTCCGCCGACGCCCAGAACCCGGTCGCGAGACCAGCGGCGTACGCGGCACCTAGCGCCGTCGTCTCCGCCACCACAGGCTTACTCACCTCAATACCGAGGGTGTCAGCCTGTATCTGCATGCAAAGCTCGTTCGAGGTGACGCCACCGTCAACCTTCAGTTCCGCCAGCCGGACACCAGCATCTTTTTGCATGGCTTCGACGACATCCCGACTCTGATAGCAGATCGCGTCCAGTGCCGCCCGGGCAAGGTGCTCACGGGTATGGAAACGGGACAATCCGACAATGACGCCACGGGCATCAGAGCGCCAATAGGGCGCGAAGAGCCCGGAGAAAGCGGGGACGAAATACATCCCGGATGCACCGTCAACCTGCCGTGCCAGGGTTTCGATCTCGGCGGCATCCCGGATGATTTGGAGCTGGTCGCGCAACCATTGCACCGCGGAACCGGTGACGGCGATGGAGCCCTCGAGCGCATAAACCGGCGCGTCCTCCCCGAACTGGTAGCACACGGTGCTCAACAGGCCGTTTGTCGAGCGGCACAGCTTCTCTCCGGTGTTGAGCAATAAGAAGTTGCCGGTGCCGTACGTGTTCTTGGCATCGCCTTCGGACAGACACACCTGCCCGACCATGGCGGCGTGCTGATCTCCCAAATCTCCGCTGATCGTGACCTCACCGCCGAACGGCCCATCGGAGCGAGTGCGTTGGTAGGCAGTGGGATGCGAGGACGGCAGGATGGCGGGCAACATCGACCGAGGAATGCCGAAGAAGCTCAACAGTTCCGGATCCCAGTCGAGGCTTTCCAGGTTCATCAGCATGGTGCGGCTGGCGTTGGTGACATCGGTGATGTGCTGACCACCCGCAACGCCGCCGGTGAGGTTCCACAACAACCAGCAGTCGGTGGTGCCGAAAAGCGCACGGCCGCGTTCTGCGGCAGCTCGTACGCCGTCGACGTTCTCCAAAATCCACTGCAGCTTGCCGCCGGAGAAGTAGGTGGCCGGCGGCAGGCCGGCGCGCTGCCTGATCACGTCCCCTCGACCGTCTCGATCAAGGGCGGCAGCGATCTTGTCGGTGCGGGTGTCCTGCCAGACGATCGCATTCCCGTACGGCTCACCAGTGGTCGGATCCCATACCACGGTCGTTTCCCGCTGATTGGTGATGCCGAGGCCGGCAAGATCGCTAGCAGCCAGGCCTCGTTCTTGCATGGCTTGCTTCACGACATCTTGAGTGCGTTGCCAGATTTCGACAGGATCGTGCTCCACCCAACCCGCCCTAGGCAGGATTTGCTCGTGCTCGAGCTGGTACTTGCCGACCTCGCGGCCCGAGTGATCAAAGATCATGCAGCGAGTGCTTGTCGTACCTTGGTCGATTGCAGCAACGAAGTCGGCCATGGCCCGACACTATTGCGTATTAGATTGCGTCGCTCGCCGGGCTCGCTCCGCGCGGATCGCGCTCTGTTGCCACCTACTTCGTCGTCGCGTGGGGACGGAAAAGCGTGTCCCCTTCCTCCTCCTCAGCACGGCGGCGCGCGATCCGGCTTTGGTTGGTTCGCTAGTCGCGCTCTGGATCAATGGTTCGATTGCGTAGGCTCATGCTCGTGTCTGCAGGCCAGGGCCGTTCCGATGCGGAAGGCGACCCTCCCGGATACCCACGAGAATGGGAAGCGGACGTGCTGCTTTCCGACGGTGGGGTTGCCCATCTGCGGCCGATCCGGCCGTCAGACGCCGACCGGCTGGTCGCCTTCTACGATCGGGTTTCTCCGGAGTCTAAGTATCTGCGCTTCTTTGCTCCCTATCCGCGACTGAGTGATCGTGACGTCAAACGGTTCACCGAGGTCGATTACGTGGATCGAGTGGCCTTCATCATCACCCTCGGCGATGACATGATCGCGGTCGGCCGTTACGACCGGATCGAAGATGATCATGCCGAGGTCGCCTTTCTCATCGAGGACGCTCATCAGGGCCGCGGCATCGCCCAGTTGCTGTTGGAGCATCTGGCCCAAGCCGCCCGCGAGCGCGAAATCACCCGCTTCGTCGCCGAGGTGTTGCCGGCGAACCGGCGGATGGCCAAGGTTTTCGCGGACGCTGGGTACCGCGTCTCCAAGGGCATCGAGGATGGCGTACTCGCCGTCGAGTTCCCGATCTTGCCCACCGACACATCGGTCGGTGTGATGGAGCGTCGCGAACATCGTGCGGAAAGTGCCTCCGTGCGGCGGCTGCTGACGCCGGAACGGATCGTGGTGTACGGCGACGGTGACCGGATGCAAGGCTTGATCGATTCCATGCTGCGGGGTGGCTTTCACGGTGAGGTAGCGGCGGTTGCCACCGATGGTCGCGAGGTTGCGGGCATCAGCAATGCGTCATCGATCGGCGCGCTCCCGGGTCGGCTGGACTTGGCACTCGTGTCGGTGCCGACCAGCCAGCTAGGAGCTGTGGTCATCGATGCGGCGCACAAGGGAGTGCACGGCATTGTGCTGCTGACCGGGACGGATTACGCCGCCGGGGACAACCACCAGATCATCAACCTGGCGCGCGCGTACGGTATCCGAGCGCTTGGTCCCGATGCTCTGGGAGTGATCAACACGCTGCCGACGGTGCGACTGAACGGCACACCGGGGCCGATGCCGCGGGCCGGGGGAGTGGGGTTGTTCTGCCAATCGGCCGCCGTCGGGGTGGCGCTCCTGAACCACGCCGTACGTCACGATGTGGGCCTGTCGTCCTTCATCAGCACCGGCGACTACGCCGACGTCACCGCGAACGATGTCATGCAGTACTGGGAGGACGACGAACCAACCCGAGTCTGTCTGCTCACCCTCGATTCGATCGGTAATCCGAGGAAGTTCTCGCGGATCGCCCGGCATCTGG
>Ga0193701_1000210_pt1 | contig 10917 bp, 11 predicted proteins | sample U3s2metaG_FD_143055 | JGI IMG/M metagenome (GOLD analysis project Ga0193701, IMG submission 143055) | Soil microbial communities from a riparian zone of the East river system, Colorado, United States - U3s2 | ecosystem: Environmental > Terrestrial > Soil > Riparian zone | place: USA: East River...
CCACATCTTTATTTCAGCTGGGAATTTAATTACATCAGAAATTTCTCCGACTCCGTCAACGTGCCCTAGAACGATATGTCCTTCGAACCTATCGCTCAGCTTTAAACTTCTCTCTATATTCACAGAATCTCCATCCTTGAAGGATCCCAATGTTGTCCTATCCATTGTCTCTTTGACAATTTCAAATTCTGCAGCAGTTTTCTTCAAGACGATTACGGTTAGGCACGTACCATTAACGCTTACGCTATCACCAATCTTAAGACCTTTTCCCACTCTTCCCAATTCAAGTCTGATACGTCTATCTGAATTACTAGTTCTTTTAGACCCCGTTATGGACTTTATTGTTCCTGTTCCACTTATTATTCCTGTAAACATTAATTACTTCTCGTGAATCACTCATACGTCATACAAATAGATTGCGAAAATATTTTTGGTTTTTATGAATTGAACTGTTACCTGCTGACCAATAAGATAAAAGGAGCGAAGCTCGCTATTTCACCTTGAGAGGGATCAGTCTCAATAATTGTAGGCCAATCCTTTAAGGAATACAAGTTAAAAAATTTTCCATACGGCAATTGGAATTAAACATATTGGAAGAGAATAATCATCCAATGGTCTCTTATCGAAAGGTATTCAGAAAATAGCCGATGTATATGAAATCTTGGATGACTCAGCAAAAACAAATTTCGATGAATGAAGTTTGAATTGTTTTCTCTCAACCTTCGGTTTATTGCCAAATAGTGACACGATCAACTATGTAATATTTTCCATACCTTTAGACCTAGCCTACTTTGCTCAACAAATTGTTTAAGTGATGCAAAAGTTTTCTCGTACTACATTAGTGTCCGCGGCAATCAATCCAGACTTACATTCCACTTCATAGCTTCATGGCTCTGATCATTTCCAGGATTGCTTTCGCTTGTTTGTAATGCACCGCATCTATCATTTTACCATCCAGTGTAACTGCGCCAGGTCCAGATCCTCCTTCCATAGCCCCATGCAATGCTTCAAAGACCTTTTTAGCCCATTCTATCTGTTTTGGTGTCGGTAAGAATACTTCATGTACGGGCCTAATGTGCGAAGGATGAATCAAAGACTTGCCTGAATATCCAAATTTTCTGGCTGTCGTTGCATCAGATATCAAACCGTCAATGTCATTCACATTTTGCCATATCGCATCCAGCGAAGCTACGTTAGCTGCTTTGGCCTCTACGGGAATTTTGGAACGGGCATATGAATAGCTAATAGCATCGCCATAATCACCTATGTCCATGTCATGGAGAAAGTCAAAAACTCCGAACACAACGGCTATCACTCTTTCATTAGCTCTCGCAATTGAATAAGTATTCACTACTCCTCTAGCAGTTTCTATTGATGGAATAATTGCAATTCGTCCAGCTCCCAGACCCCGTTCAAGTTCCAGTTCTTTTATTATCTTTGTCACCTCGTTAACTTCTTCGCTATCGTTTATTTTTGGGAGTACGATACCATCGACACCACTCTGGATCGTATCTAAAAGATCTGCTTTTGCCAAGCCTGATTCACTCGAATTAATTCTTACATAAATGGATGATCGAATATTATCGACTTTCTGCTCCCTGAAGTACATTTTGAGCAAATCTCTTGCAACATCCTTTTCCTTTACTGGAACCGAGTCTTCCAAATCATAGCATAAAATATCCGCATCCAGTGCAAGCGACTTTTTGATGAATCGTTCATTATTGCCAGGAATAAATAATAGTGTCCTGAACAACAAATCGATTTATGAGAGGTAGTTCAGAGTTTTTGGGGCGTTGTAACGATCTTGCCCATTATATCACCATTAGCCATCATAACATGACCTTTTACCATATCTGAAAATGGAAGTATCTGTCCTATAAGTGGCTTAATCTTTCCTTTGGAAGTCCAGTAGATGACTTGTTCCAATTCTGCCTTCGTACCCTGGGTAGATCCAAGTAAATTTGTCCCTTTAAAGAAGAGGTACCTTAAATCGATTGTAGAATCATAACCTGTTGTTGCACCAGTGGCAACTAATGTACCCCCATTCTTTAGTAAACTTACTTCTTGGGCAAAGGTAGATTTCCCTATATGTTCGAAAACGACATCTACCCCTTGTTTTTTAGTAATCTCTCTTACCTTCTTGTACCAATCTGCTTCTCTATGATTGACAACGTGATCCGCGCCTAATTCTAGACATTTGTCCATCTTTTCCTTGTTTCCTGCGGTAGCAATAACATCGCAGCCATATAACTTTGCGATTTGAATACCTACCATCCCTACGCCACTTGTTCCGCCCATAATAAGCACAGTTAGTCCTGGTCTGATCTTTGCTCGGCCGACTAACATATGCCATGCTGTCATCCCAACCATCGATACGGCCGCAGCGTCATCAAATGATACGTTGTCAGGTATTTTGGCAACATTTACTTCTGGGAGATGACTATATTGACAGAAGCCTCCCCATAAAGGTCCTGTTTGAAAACCCCAGATAAGCCTGTCATTACAATCATATTCTCTGCCAGATGTGCACAAGTCGCAGACTCTGCAGCTCATGTTTGAATGTGATACTACTCTGTCCCCAACCTTTAGTTTTACAACATCCGAGCCAGCTTCCACAACTACGCCAGCTGAGTCACTGCCGGAAATATGGGGAAGTGGTACCTTAATTGGATCACCCCATATTGCCCAAAGATCATTATAATTGTAGGCCGCTGCTTCAATTTTGATCATAACTTCGTTGGGTTTAAGCTTGGGCATATCAACATCTTCTATGTTAATGACCTTTGTAGGATCTTTGTTATATTCTCTATATACGGCTGCTTTCATAAATCTGTCAGTAGTATGAATACTTAATATAGTTAACTAGATATGTCTGAATCAAATTTCCGACCACAGAATAATTTGTTTCTTAGTTAGGGGCCATTTAGCTCAAAAAGTGAATAAGCTATCAAATCCGGTTTATCTTGAAATCTTTCTTCGGGTGTTGTAGATTTATTAACAACTGTTTTAGTTCTTGATCCGTTAACGCCCTATTTAATCTGCCAGCGGAGGCAGCTGATATCAAATAATTTTCTACAGCCCCAGCTAGTTCGGGTTTAACTATCCTAATGTTCATGAGCCTTTGTCTGGCGTTCGTATCCAATAAGAGCATTAATGCCTTCTGTCTTACGGCCGCTTCGGCTTCCTTTTTCCGAATTTCCTCATCATTGTTTTGTGGCTGAGAGACTGACATTTCCTATCGTAGTGATATTAAATGAAACTTAGGCATATCTCTGTAACTCGGGCATTGAGGTTGTCAATTCCTTGTAAATTTCTGTTGAAATTCTATCCATTCTCTTCACACCTTCGTCGGAGATAAGTCTGCCCTGACCTTTCTTAATTAAGTATCCTGAGCTCTCAAGCTGCTGAAGTGCTCTTCTAATAATAGCACCCCCAGCCCTTCGGTGATGCGCAAGACTGTATCCATTTTGCTTCTTACCGCCGTACTCCCTTCTCAAGTCTGATACACCCAACGGACCATGCATGTAGATCTTTCTTAATAGTGATGCACAGCGGACATACCACCAATCTTTGTTCTGAGGAATTTTTTCTACATGACATCCTGTTTTGACGAAGGACGACCAATTAGGTGCCTCTATTTTCTTATCCTTTTTCAGGTGCTCGGCAAATCTAGGGATCAAGTAATCAGCAGGAATATCATAAACCTTGGCCATAATACGTTACAAGACTTGCCCTAATTCCCTTATAAATCCTTATACCTATCTATAATCTAACGATAACGTCAGGTAGCTTTGGTTTCTGCGCAAACCGGTACTATTAATCGTTTAAGCAAATCTCTGTCTATATGATTACTATTTTACCAACCTGCAAAATAAGCGATTCACATATTCAATCCCACAAAAGAATTGATTCCTAGTTAAGCTAACGTAATCCAGTTTTTTCTCATCTTGGGCGGCACGGAGATATCATTTTTCTATATACGTGCATACATTTCAAACAGGTTATACGCACAGATTTCGTTCGAGATCTGCCAGTTCTTACTCTGGAAGTTTTACCTGGGATGATAAATTGCTTACAACTCCTGCAAAATAGCTGCCTTAATGAATATGGAATGCTTACTCGACTATGCAAGGCTATTCTTAGTGCGACTCGTGCCTGTTTCTCTGCCCAGTCGTTGTCAATCCCAAGCTCATGTAGTAAATTTCTTTCCAAAATTTCAATTCTCTCACTAGCGACGGCATTGCTATTGTTCCTTTTCAACTGCTAAGAAAAAGTACTCTGATTGTACAATAAATCTGTTATTGCCTTTGATGCTTTAACATTCCAATGAGAACCTAAAGACTAAAGACAACATTGTCTATCGAGACGTAACGTGTTATGACGGAATTTGCCGATAGTTCAGTAACTAAATAACTCTCATTCAATTACAGAATCATATTGTTTTCTTTGATTATTGCAGAGGCGGGATTAGAAACGGTACCGTCAAGAATATTTGATCATACTTCAGTAAAGAACTATGCTAGAAAAATAGGACGGAAACCAAAAGAAGTCCTACTTGATACGAGTTACCATTTTAGTGCGATGACACATCATGATCTTCCACTTTGGTGGAAACGCGGAAGACCGGATATTGTTCATTTTTCACTCTTAACAGCCCTTTCTACCCCACTCTTCATTGAAAGAAAATTGGACGTTTATGTATCGACCATAGAAAATAAGTTAATCCTCATAAGCAAAGATCTTAGAATTCCTAAGTCGTATTTTAGATTCGAAGGATTGATGATGAATCTCTTCAGAGATAAAGTGATAAATGATCCAAACGGCTCAAGAAAGTTGCTTGAATTAAAGGAAAATATCAATTTCAAGGAAATAATAAGTGAAATTGTAAAGCCAAATAAAGTAATTGCACTTTCGATAAAAGGAATTAGGAGCAATCCTTTTCAAATTATTGTTGATAGTGTAGAAGATAAAAATAAAAACTATTGTTTCGTTGTAGGAGGATTTCAACGTGGTCATTTTCAGGAAGACGTCAAAAGTATTTTTGATACCATGTATTCTGTAAGCGATTACGGATTGGAATCCCATGTCGTAATCGCAAGAATTCTATATGAATGCGAGAAATTAATTCAATGAAACGCCGCATCCAGTATGAATGCTATGAATAATGCAGTCAAATAGGGGCTGGAAAATTTAAAAACCATCCATGACGCTCTTTCACTGGGTCTTACCATAAGCCATGTTGACAAGAGAATCATTACGATACCAAACACGGTAGCGGTAATTAAGTAGATTAATCCAAATTGATTTAAGAAGAACGGGACTATGCTAAATGCCACCATCAAAAGGGTTGTTATCGCAATAACACGAACTGATGTTCTTTCATCTGCAACGACTGGTAACATCGGTACCCTTGCTTTTGTATAATCCTTCTTTACATGTAACGCAAGGCTCCATATGTGTGTTGGGATCCAGAAAAAGACAAGAGCAGCCATAACCAATCCAATTTCGATATTCTGCGTAGTAACTGCAACATATCCAATTAACGCAGGGGCCGCTCCTGAAAAACCGCCAAGTATTATATTGGCCTGACTCCTACGCTTGAGCCATTTACTGTAGACAATTATATTGTCAAACAGACCAAACGCCATTAGTCCTAACGCTATGTAATTAATCAACCATGCACAAACGAGAGATACTGTAGTCAAGATCAATCCAAAGATTAGCGCATTTCTTGGAGAAATTCTACCAGATGGTATAGGTCTTGTTTTTGTCCTTTCCATAATTGCATCTATATCACGATCGTTATATCCTGTAATTGTATCTGCCGCGGCCGATCCAGCAGCCACTCCCGTGAGAAGCAAAAACCACTGCAAAGGCGTCACTTCAATTTTGAAGAGAAGCGATGCAGTCAGAGCTGCTCCAAATGCGGTAAAAACTAAAAGGTACCATATTTTCGGTTTAGTTAACTCATAATAATTCTTGATCCGATTTCCTACAGTCAACTGGGGGATCAAATTATGAATGGCCTCTTTCTAAACTTGTAACATGTTGCAATAACATTAATACTTTCATAATTAGTATGAACGGCCAATTTTTGATAATCAGGATTTACTTTTATTTGATAAAATATAATATAAAAGTTACAATATCCTTACTTTCTGGCCACATCAAAATTATCGCTATGATCTATTACTACGAGTTATTTTACTTTCGAAGAGGGGAATAGCATTTCTCTTACGGTTTTTCTCATTTCAATGAATGTTTCTGTCTTTTGAACACCCTCGATACGCCCAATCCGTTCGGAAATTAGTTGGTGCATTTCATCAAGGGAATGAGAGTTCATGGTCACCAATATGTCAAATCTCCCAGTGACTTCGGATATTTCTCTAACTTCTGGAATCTTGAAAAGTTCGTTGAGTACGTTGTCTCGCAATTTTGAATCCATATTTATCCCGGTTAGAGCCTTGACACTGAAACCTAAGGCTTCGTCATTGATTACGATTGTGAATTTCTTAATGAAGCCTCTTCTTACTAACCGCTTGATTCTACTGTATACAACGGATGCATTGATATTGATTTTCTTTGAAAGCTTTGGTACCGACACCGCTGCATCGTTTGAAAGCTCGCTTAAGATCTTTAGATCCAAATCATCGATTTTACTCAGATGAATCACCAATTATATCGTAAATTTGGGGATTAATAAATGTATTAATTTCATATTTGAATCATTTTTTTATAAATATATGGCATCAAATGATTTTTTTAGAGCGAAGAAGTTCAGCAAGCAAAACAGCCCCCTTAGCCGAACCCATTTTTTCGTTATGAGATAAAAGTACATATTTTATACCATTATTAAACGCAGTATCCTTTCTTAGTCGTCCCACCACTGTAGTCATCCCATCATTAATTTCCCTGTCTATTCTGGGCTGCGGTCTGGTTGGATCATCGTGGACAATTATGTAGTCTTTTGGTGCCGTTGGCAAGTTCCTTGTCGTTACCGATTCCGAGTAATCCAACATTGACTTTTTTATTATTTCAGGTTCCACTGGCTCTCTTGTTTCTACAAATACAGCTTCTGTATGTCCATCGAGTACAGGGACTCTCGTGCAGGTACAGCTAACCTTGATGCCTGCAGGCGAAATTACATTTTCGCTAAATCCACCTAGTATTTTTTTTGTCTCGAGTTGGACTTTTTCTTCTTCTTTGGGAATGTATGGTATGATATTGTCCAATATGTCCAATGCGACCACGCCTGGTGACCTGCCTGCTCCAGATATGGCCTGCATTGATGTCATAAACACTCTTTCAACACCAAAACGATCCATGATTGGTTTTAAGGTTATTGCCATTCCTGTGGTAGTACAATTTGGCAAGGGGGCAATGAAACCCTGCCAATTTCGATTTTTCTTCTGGAATTCTAGCATGTCAGCATGATCATCATTTATTCCTGGAATCAGGATGGGTACATCATTTTCATATCTGAATGCCGCGGCAGTACTTATCACAGGGACATGTGCAGCTAACCTCGGCTCGATTTGCTTTGCATCCTCGGATTCTAAAGCAGCAAATATGAGATCATATTTTCCAGGATCTAGCTCGTTAATGTTGCTTAGAACCATATCCTTAGCAAATTCAGGGACTTCTTCCTTGTTATGCCACCTAAGTATGGCTGTATTTGGATCGCGTAATGCGTCAATGTATTTCTTACCCGCAGTTCTTTCTGAAGATACGATTAGATCCAATTCAAACCAAGGATGTCTATTCAAAGCAATGACAAATTCTTGACCGACTGCTCCAGTAGCACCTACGAGGGCAACTTTTAGCATATAGTGTGGCGTTATTTTGAATGGAACTAATAATCGTTTACAGGAATATGACTTGTCGCTAAAGAATTTGTTAGGATTGAATGATTCTAAATATATATTACTAAATACCAATCTTGAGCAAGTGACCACAGGCTCTTGCTCTCATGGTGGGATCCACTCAGCAGGACCACATATTGTTAAAATTGACTTTAGTTCCAGCGTTAATCCACTGGGAGTATCAAGAAGCGCAATAACTAAACTCAAGAAATGCTTAAGGACACTTTCCTGTAATTATCCAGACCCCGAATGCGCAGACTTTAAAGAGAATTTGATTCGTTATCTAGATGGAAGGATATCTATTGACCAAATTAACGTAGGAAACGGGGCTACTGAAATAATTCATAATTTCGCAAGATCTTTCGTCAAGAAGGCGGTGATAATACCCTCGCCCACTTTTTGCGAATATGAACTCGCCTCGAGAAGGGTAGGAGCTAAAGCGAAGTTTGTGCCTCTTTCAGACTGGGAAATCGATCCTGATGCTATACTAGACAGTGCAAAAAACATAGATGCAATTTTTTTATGCAATCCCAACAATCCCACCGGCATTCTCTCTAATAGATCTATTTATAAAATATTGGAAAGGAGTAACGATTCAACCAAAATTCTTGTTGATGAAAGCTTTATGGAATTAACCGATGATCCTAAGGCACATTTGTCCTTAATCGACAAAGTTAGTGAATTTCCAAATATGGTGATTTTAAGATCATTGACAAAATCCCATGGCCTTGCGGGCCTAAGACTTGGATATAGCATTTCACATCCTAGAACCGCGCGTCAATTGTCTATGCATAGAATTGCCTGGAATGTGAACGGGCTAGCACAAGTGGCAGGAGTTATTGCATTAAATGATACCCAACACCTTCGCCGGGCAAAGAATCTCATAAGAAAGGAACGCAAATTTATGTTCCAAGAAATTCAGAGAAGGTTAAAGTCATTTTCTACAATCCGTTCCGATGTGAACTTTTATTTGATAGATTTGCATCGATGTAATTCGTCAAAACTGAGAGATTATCTGCTAAGGTGGAAGGGGATACTTGTGAGAGATTGCAGTACGTTTAGGGGACTTCGCAAAAATTTCATTCGTGTAGCAATCAGAAATCATCATGAAAATGTTGCACTCCTTAGATCTTTGGAGTCGATAGATCATTGACTGCAAAAGTACTTATGATTCAAGGAACATCCTCGGGAGCAGGGAAGAGCACCCTCGTGATTGCGTTATGCAGAATATTCTCTGACATGGGATACTCAGTATCTCCATTTAAGGCTCAGAACATGACATCTAATTTTTATACAATTTCTAACTCTAACAAAAAACTAGCCAGAATACAAGCGGTTCAAGCATTTGCATCGAGGAAGGCACCAGATTCACGAATGAATCCCATATTATTGGAACCTATGGGAGACTATTGGAGTAACGTCTTCATAAACGGCATATACCATGCAAGAATGAGGGCCGATGAATATTATAAAGACTTTGTTCTCAAGGAAGGACTTTCGTCTGTGCTGAAGAATTTGGAGGAACTGCGGCAAGAAAATGATGTCATCTTGATAGAGGGAGCAGGATCTCCAGCAGAAATCAATATTGCCGAATACGATATAGCAAATATGTTACTAGCTGAAAAAATTTCCGCCCCAGTAATTTTGATTGCAGACATAGAACGCGGCGGTTGTTTTGCAAGCATTGTAGGAACATTAGGGTTACTAAAACCTCAGCATCGCGAATTAGTAAAGGGAATAGTAATAAACAAATTTAGAGGAGATAAATTAATTTTAGATGGTGCCATCACAACAATCGAAAGGATGACAAAAAAAGAAGTACTGGGAATATTACCACGAATAGAATTTACGTTACCAAATGAAGACTCATTGGATGAAACTAAGGTACAATCTCCCGAAGTATCTCCTGAATCACTTGATGAACAAGTAAACATTCTGGCTTCGAAAGTGAAAGAGATTATCGACATTAATAGCATAGTCTCTAGGGTAGTTGGACTAGAACAGAAATGGATGTAATCTATATACTTTTTTCTATATCCACGGGGGTCGCACTTAGTTTCAGCTTTGGTGACCCACCAAACAACTTTCATCCCGTTTCATGGCTTGGTAAGTTTATTGATGCGATCATTCACAAATTAAAACTTAAGTCCGAAAATTCGAGGATTGAGAAGCTCAATGGAATGGTACTCACATTATTTTTAGCCTCGGGAGCTTGTATTTTGAACCAGTTACTTTCTCTATACATTTATTCAATTTTTAGTTTCATTGGGTTCGCAATTTATGCAGTTATAGTTCTTAAGTCAAGTATTGCGATATTGACAATGGAAAAGCATGTCAATGCTATAATCCGAGCTCTGGAAAAAAATGATCTTGAAGGAGCGCGAAGGAATCTTTCGTACATAGTTAGCAGAAACACTAGTACACTGGATACCCAACATATTTTATCGGGCACTATAGAATCAATTGGCGAAAGCGTTGTAGACGGGATTGTTGCACCGCTATTTTATTACTCCTTTTTCGGTCCTTCCGGCGCCGTCGGATACCGTGTTGTTAATACACTTGATTCAATGATTGGCTATAAAGATAAATATCATCTCAATATAGGTTGGATGAGTGCAAAAGTAGACACAATATTAAATTATGTTCCAGCAAGACTGTGTGCAATGTTAATGATCCTATCGGCAAGGATAGTTGGAGCAGATTGGAAAAACTCCGTTCAAGTCTTGGGCACTGATCATCATAACACATGCAGTGTAAATGCCGGGTATCCGATGTCTACGATGGCAGGTGCTTTGAGGATAAAATTGGAGAAAATTGATGAATACACCTTGGGTAGCGAATTGGAACCCCTGTCTATCGAAAAATGCAGGACGGCTATTAAGATAATGAAAGTAACAACTATTGTTTTTTGCTTACTGGTATCATTTCCTCTGATAATATCGTTATCAGCAATTGGATGGTGGAACTTTTTCTTTGGGTTCTGATGGAATTCTTTCAGCTTTATCTTTTTTGACGATCATTCTTGTACCAAAGTCAGGTAATACAGATATCAGCA
>Ga0193701_1000217_pt1 | contig 10704 bp, 7 predicted proteins | sample U3s2metaG_FD_143055 | JGI IMG/M metagenome (GOLD analysis project Ga0193701, IMG submission 143055) | Soil microbial communities from a riparian zone of the East river system, Colorado, United States - U3s2 | ecosystem: Environmental > Terrestrial > Soil > Riparian zone | place: USA: East River...
CGCTTCTCAGTCGGGATCGTCTCCGAGCGCTGGCAATAGCTCCTCGACGTTCAGCTCCTACACGAACGGCAACTTCTACGTGGACGAGACGATCAAGTTCGAGCCGCCGGTTGCCAACTTCACCACAGGGATCGGACTGCTGAAGCTCTACAGCTACGCTCCCGGTCAGCTCTACCAAGCATCATTCACGACGAAGATCCCCAAGACCAACGTCAAGCGCACTACCATCGTCATCAGGAGGAGCTGGGCCCGCTTCCCATGACCCTTTCAGCTCTTGGTTGGCTTCCTGAAGGCATGAACACTGGTGGCATCCCCTTCGAGGGACCGCTGCCAGTGGAGTACATTGGCGTCTATCATGAAGGCGGAGATGGAACCTTCATCGGCGTCACTGAGCTCGACTTCCGTCAGATCGCTGTGATCTTCGAGTCGTCATTCATCAGGGAGCGCTTCGGATACTCTGCATCACCTATCAACGGTGACTATGAGCCAATGCTTCGGATCGAGCTGGTACAGGATGGCGTCTTTGGTGTCCTCCTCCTCGATAGCTTCACACCACCTGCAATCGCCGCAGAGTTCTTCGAGTTCCCTGCGTATGTGCAAGATGCTTGCGTAGGTGGTATCACTGCAACGACACCAATCTACGGCTCGTGCGCAAGTGGCACAGTCGTAGCAGCTACCGATATCGAAGGTACCGTTCCGATCTTCACGGAGGAGTCGTGAATCTACTCACCATGCGCAACACTGTCCGGACGAAGATCGGTAGTCCGTCTGTGACAGACGTAAGTCAGGACACCCTCACGCGCCTCTGCAATGCAGCGTACAGGGAGATCGCCTCGAAGTATCCATTCAACGAGGTCCGCTGCATCAAGTCTTTCAACACGGCGCCAGCCACATCGCGGTATGATCTGCCGCTGGATGTAGCTGCGCTGTTCCGCGTCTGGAATGACACGGAGAAGACGAAGCTCATGAAGAAGGGTGTTCGCTTCCTCGCAAGCGCGCGCAAGGGCGTGCCAGCTGGGAAGCCACGCTACTACGTGAGGATCAAGGACTTCATCCAGCTGATGCCTGAGCCGGATGGAGTCTACAACATCATGATCTTCTACCTGACCGAGATCGCGGACATGGTAGCTGATGGCGATGAGCCTGTCATCCCTCTCCCCTGGCATGACGGCATCGTCCTCAAGGCACGTCATCTGTACTACGACGAGCGTGGTGACATCGGTAAGGCGATCTACGCGAAGAACGAGTGGAAGGACTGGGTGTCCGACAAGCCCTCGGAGATCGACCTGGAGAAGGACGACCTCGAGGATGGAGGTGTCATCGTGTCCTCCCTCGGTGGAGAGCATGGCAGGTCAACAGGACGGAGTGGCGACTATCGTCACTTTCCGAGCAGCTTCGACTTCGAGGATAACCGCTAATGGCCTACGGTGTAGCGTGGGACGAGAATGTCCCCTCAGGCAGCTCGGATGCACGGTTCCTCGATGATCGCATGAGGGATCGGCAGACGGCTATTCGGGAGCGCCTCTGCGACATCTTCGGAGGTCTCTCCCTCATCGAGTGGCAGGCTGATCCGATTCTTCTGAAGGGCATCAGAGGTGGTGGGGATGCCGACTTCGAGATCATCGGAGGCACGGCAACCACCACTATCAAGGACTCGACAGGTGCCAACAACGATCTGCAGGTTGATCATGCCACTGGCGACATCACGGGGAGACGAGACCTCGTCGCTACTCGCAATATCGTGGCAGTCGGCGGCTTCCGCTATACCCTCGACGGGTGGGGAGTCACGAATGTCGCTGCGAACGTCGCTGCAACGGAGGTCCCACGTGCGGCAGGGCGTGCTCTCATGCTACGCTCGGGGTCGATCCTCTCGGTGGGAGTGGCTGCGGACACCAATCAGTTCTCGACCGCCGGAAGTGTGACCGTCGAGGTCTGGAAGGCTACCATCAATCCGGCAGATGGTACGCGGACGGAAGTGGGTACTGGCCTCACGGCTGTCCTCTCGAATGCAGGTCAGAAGGCCTTCGCTTCGACGACGCAAGCCATCGGCACGGATACCTTCGCAGCCGGCGATGAGCTCTTCCTCAAGTACACCTCCGATGTAGCGTGGCTTCCGGTCACCCTCGACATCCGCTGCTCGATCGAGGTCGAGACCTGATGGCACGTAGCTTGAGGGGGCAGAAGCGCTTCGACACCTCAGCGTTCCAGCCGACTGAGGACATGCTCGTGCGCCCAGTGCCCATTGGCGGCCTTCGGGGACATGACAAGATGTCGCCCCTTCCGGCTATGAATCCTGAGCTTCTGAGGCTCACGAGGAACATCAACATCCGCTATGGCGCGTACAAGACTCGCGACGCTACGGATGTGGTAGGGGACATCGCTGGAGCGGAGCTGCTGTACGCTTGCGATGTGCTCCTACCGAATGGAGACTTCTTCATCATTCGCTTCAAGGTGAATGGTGTAGATGTCTTCTCCAACGGAGTGTGGAATGCCACTTCTGGTGATGCGTTCAGTGGGTCGAAGGTGGCTCCTTTCGCGATCACAGGCTGGAATGACCGTATTCTGTTCACAGCGGGAATAGGGAAGATCTTCGAACTGGTGTTCGATCCAGGCTTCGTCATCACGGAGCTGGTCGAGTCGCCGACAGATGTGATTCACCTCGCTACGTTCAATGGGCGAGTGATGGCGTCGTTGAAGGGTACTACTGTCCAATGGAGCGTCAAGAACGATCACGCTGACTGGGATGGCCTAGGATCCGGATATGAAGATCTTCTCTCAGCGCCTGGCGGACGGCCAGATCAGCAGACGGCGATCATACCTGTTACGGACGAGTTGGCTTACTGCCTCCGCACAGCCAGTGTCTGGCAGGTCGGAAACACTGGAGACTTCGACTCTCCCTTCAGCTTCTCCCGAGTCACCACTCACGTCGGATCCAAGTTCCCCAACACTGTCGCTGCAACCAAGCGAGGATTCGTCTGCGTAGGTGATGGTGGGCAGGTCTGGAGCATCTCTCCTGAGGGGACGGAGGACATTGCTGCTCCGGTATCAGTGGACTTCGACATCGAGCTGGGTGCTCAGCGACTGATGTCAGGTGCGTACGATGTGAAGTTCGATGAGTACAGGGTAACCATCCCTAGCTCGAACATGCTCACTGCTCAGAAGGTCATGAGGTATTCATTTTCGAATAAGGCGTGGACGGAAGACATCTATCCATTCCCTATCAAGTCAATCGCCTACACACAGTTCGCGAAGGTGCTCAGCATCGACGAGCTGGTGGGTACGATAGATGATCTCGTTGGCAGCATCGACGATCTGGGAGTGGGTGTTCGTCATCCTGGCTGCATCTACGCCATGGAAGGTGATGGCAAGTACGTAGTGCGGGATGACAATGCTCGAAGCAATGATGCCCTCCGCGATGTCAACTTCGGTGGTGCTAGGGTGGCTACTGGCTTCCGCATGGAATCTGGTGACGTTAAGGTAGGCGATCCGATCAAAAGGCAGGAGTTCGTGGAGCTGATCTGCTGGTACGAGGCGGATACGGACGTAGTGCTCTCATTTGACTATAGCTACGACGGTGGTACCACTTGGAACCTCGCCTCTCAGCTTACGGCTCCTGCCACTAACGGAAGACCACGCCCCATCAGTATCAATCGGACTGCTGATCGGGACCACTTGCAGTTTGCCGTCAGCACGGAAGCTACTCCGAGTCTGAGAATCATCAGCTTCCAGGCTATGCTCCGCGAGGGAGCGCGCATTGTAGATGCAAGTTGATCTCTCAGTCACCGACATCAGCAAGTCCGTCAAACAGCTTCTCCTAGCACTTCGCCGCAGACTCACTTTCGACGAGAACATTCAATGTCAGATCATCGAGGTGCCGGACACGGGAGCGGCGGTAACTCCGTTTCTCGTGGTCCACAAACTCGGGAAAGTACCGATAGGGTACATAGCAAACCTCGACAAGCATGGCACCATTCGAGACGTGAGTCGCGTAAGCTGGACCACAACTCAGATGCAGCTGGAGTGCTCCGTCGCGAACGCGAGGGTGTTCCTGATAGTGTTCTGATCCGGCTAGCGCCATACGACGTACTCGAGATGCGCTTCACGCTCGAGAAGGCGAAGTGGCTGTGGGACGAGATGAACAAGTACCGGACGCTGTGGAATGACTTCACTCGTGGAGACTTCAACAGCTGGTACGCCATCCTCGTGTCGAAGGACAGCTACTGGCTGGAAGTGTGGAAGGATGAACAACTCGTCGGCGTGGTGTACTGGACCGATATGTTCCAGTTCGTGGATGTTCAGGTCCATGCCATGTTCTTCGATCGTGATCTCGCGGGCAAGACGGAGATATGTCAGCGGATTGCGTGGTGGTTCTTCCTGAAGTTTCCGGAGTGTCATAGGATGACGGCTACGATTCCGTCGATCTTCCACTCCACTGTGCGGCTTCTCAAGCGCATGGGATTCAAGGAGGAGGGACGTAAGCGCGAGTCGCTCCTCATGTACGGCAACAGGGTGGATCAGATGATATTCGGGCTACTTGCTTCGGAGGTGCTCTGATGGGTGGGAAGAAAGAGACGGTGGTAGACACCACTCCGAAGCAGACCCAACAGCTTCGCGATTCGGTGCAGGGGTTCATCATGGACCCAAAGCGTGGAGGTATCGCTGGTCAGGGAACAGCAGCGGCACCCACGATGCCTGGCGCGGTGCAGGTGATGGGCGGGCAGCCTGTCAGCACCACGTTCAACTCAGGAACAGACATCTCTCGCGGCATGACGAGGGACGTCAATGCTGGGCCAGGAGTGAGTGCGGGCACGGTAAGTGCTGAGCGAGTTGGTACTCAGAACACTCAGTCCGTCGATCAGCTCGGAGGCGCGAACAGTGCCTTCTTCCAGAACATGATGGGGCAGCTTCAGCCCGCGTTCAGTCAGGCTCGCTCAGAGGGACTCACGGCTGCGAAGGAATCGGCAGGAAGTCTCACTGGTAGCGGCTTCGCGAATCGGTTGGGCAGCTCCATCAATCGTTCGCTGGGCAATGAGCAGGCGACTCTCGCGAACTACGCCACTCAGGGCATCGGCATGGAGATGAATCGTCAGACCAGCGATGCAGCGAGACAGCTGCAGGCTGGAATGGCGAATCAGGGTGCATCGCTTCAGGCTGGCATGGCGAACCAGTCCACTGGTCTGCAAGCGGGCATCGCCAATCAGAACGCGAATCTTCAGGCTGGCATCGCGAATCAGGGAGCGGATCAGAACTTCATGAACTCGCTCCTCACCCGCAATCAGCAGGGTCTTGCTGCCCAGCAGATGGGTTCGCAGGCGGAGCAGTTCAATTCATCGCAGACCTCAGCGCAGAACTCTCTGCAGGCACAGCTCGATGCTCAGCGCAACGCGATGGGCTACCAGGGACAGCTCGCTGTCAACCAAGGGAATGCGAACAACTTCATGCAGCTCCTTGGACAGCAGGCTTCACTCGGCGCCGGTCCTACGACGGTCCAGCAGTCAGGCGGGTTCGGTGGCTTCCTCGGAGGTCTGGGAGGCACGATCCTCGGAGCAGCGGCAGGGCCAGTCGGCTCAGCAATCGGTGGCAAGATCGGATCCAAACTCTTCGGTTGAGGTAGCTCATGCCAGTTGAACAGGTACCGGACTTCTGGGACTACCTCGGACAGGGTATTCAGAAGGGCGTCCAGATGCACCGGGAGACAGAGGACAAGAAGCGTGCTCAGGCCCAAGCGAATGCTGGCCTCATGGCACAGCTTTTCCAGACCGGAGCGGTCGATGCTCCGCAGTTGCAGGGTGCTTTGGGAGCTGCGGGGATTGATCCCTCGCAGGCCATCGTACAGCCAAACAAGGCACAGAAGCGACGAGCGGTAATCGCTCAGGGACAGGGGGCGGTGGATGCTCTGAGTGATGCGGAGAAGGAGGACCTGGGCTTCAAGACAGGAGCTCAGAAGACCATCGAGCAGGGCCAGGTGTCCGAAGCTACCACAGTCATCAAGAAGAACGATGTATTGGGTCGCTACATGAATGGCGAGAAGCTCACGGATCAGGAGCGCGAAGCTACTGGTCTACGAGGCCAGGACGACATCGAACTCAAGAAGCTCAACCAGATGGACCCCTACCTCGGACAGGTGGGAGAGCGGTACGTCGCCTCGCAGATGGTCAAGGGCAACGGTCGTATCGCTCCCGGCACGGCGAAGCAGGTTGCTGAGCAGGCCTACGCGGATTATGTCACTGAGCGTGGGCAGACTGGCATGGGAGGGCTGACACCCGAACAGGTCCAGTACACACGCTCATACTTCGATCGGGCAGTGCAGAACGCCCTCATTGCTCAGGGGAAGGAAGATCTCCAGAAGTATCAGGCGGAGAGTGGGCGCATCGGAGCGAATGCCACTGCCACCTGGCGTGCGAATCAGGGTGGTAGCGAGTCTGTGAAGTGGGCAGGCGTCATGAATCGCGGAGAGGAGACTGTCCGCAAGGCAATGGCTGATCTGCAGAAGGATCCCATGCTGGGGATGATTAGTGTGCTCCCAGCCGAAGCGGTACAGAAGATGGCCGCATCGAATCCTCAGTTCGCAGCCAAGCTCCAGCAACTTGAGATGCTCAAACAGAAGAGCGAGGCCTACCGCGGTGCACTCGCTGAACTGGCCAACGGAGGGGTGCCGGGCAATCTCCCGATGCTCCTGAAGGACGCCGAATCCTCGGCTACGCAGGGAGCAAGCTTCAATGCTCCGCCTCCTGCAGGCGGGGGAGGTGGTGCTGATCCGGTAGTGCAACGGGCGGTGCAACTGCTTCAGTCTGGACAGGGCACACCCGCCCAACTTCAGGAAGCAGTGAAGGCAGGCAAGATCACTCAGCAGCAGTACAACCTCATCATCCAGAACGCACAAGCGGGGCGTAAGAAGTGACCAACCCGTTCTTCGACATCGTACCAGCGGTCAAGGCCAAGCAGCCGGAGAATCCGTTCTTCGACATGCCTGCAGCCGTGCCCTCTGCGGAGCCTGATCTCTCGTCAGGCAAGAAGCGCCTTCAGTTCGATGCACAGTCGATGATTGATACTCGCGATAAGCTGAAGTCCATCGTCCCGAAGGATGAAGGACACAAGCGTCGCTTGCAGAAGCTCATCACATCCATCGACCTTCAGCTCGCTGACAAGGGTGGTGATAGGACTGCCATCGAGAACTTCATTCGAGGCACAGCTTCCGGCGTGTGGAGTGGAGCTGAGTTCCCTGTGGAGCTCGCTGGCAATGTCCTCTCGATGGTGGGGCACAAGGATCTCCAGAACTACATAGAGGAGAACCGTGCCCTCTTGAAAGAAGAGCTCGACCCCGAAGGAAAGGCCGGCTTCGCGGGAGAGCTTGCTGGTGGCATCTTGGGGTCTGCTCCATCTGCCGGAGGTGCAGCAACGGCCACTGGTAAGCTGGCGGTTAGGCTCCTGCCATCAAGCCGCATTGCCCGCGCTATCGCTGCGGCATCTGAAGGAACCATCGGCCAGCGTATCGGAGCCAATGTCATCACTGGCTTGCCGATCAACGCTATTCAGGCTGGCGGAGCGCCGGACATGGAGATTCCGGAAGGCGCAACTCCCGAGGAGCGTGAGCGCATCAGCTCGCTGAACACTGCCAACAAGCTGAAGAATCTGGCTATTGGCATTGGGGCAGATGCACTCTTCGGAGCACTTCCCTCGCATGGGCGGAAGCCTGGCGGAGATGCTCCGAAGTCTGTAGACCTCGAGCTTGGACCTCGTGAGAATACCCTGACTCCTGAGCGCCAGGCGCAGATGGATCAGGTGAAGGCACAGGCGTCTGTCAAGGCTGCTCTGAAGCGGCGGGAGCGTCTCGACAAGTCACTCGCGCAGTCTGAGTGGCAGATCATGAATCCTGACACCGATTGGAAGGAGATCAATCCAACGGCGAAGAGGAAGGTCTATGACGACTACAAGGAGCGTCGAAGGAATTCAAATCCGAATACCTCGACGGAAGGCAACCCTCCCGAAATGCAACAGCAAGTCGTCTCGATGGAGGACCAGATCAAGGCCCTTCGTGGTGAGAGAGACGACGCTCGGCGTGTAGCTGAGACCGACCCGAAGCTTGACATCGGCAATGACAGGGCGCTCATGCGAGCAGCTCCGGCTGCCGACAAGTCATCGGATCTCGTCTACATCATGGCAGATGTGAATGGGCAGAAGGCGGTGAATGATAAGCTGGGCTACGAAGTGGGCGATCAGCTGCTGAAGGATTCCCGCGACGCTATGCTCGCTGCCCATCAGGCATATGGTGTGAAGCCGCGCATCTTCCGCTATGGTGGTGATGAGCTCGTGGCCATCGTGCCTCGGGAACATGCAGCTACCATGCTCGATCACATGGAGAAGGGTTCCATCAAGCAGTATGGCGATCAGACAGGATCACTCTCTGGCGCCATCCACGAGACGCTTGGTGATGCTCTCTCCACCGAAGGCAAGGCAAAGCTGACCTCTCGCAAGCTTGAAGCGAAGGCCATGCAGAACATCCCTGGCAGGACCAATGAGGAGCAGGCGCTGATCGACGCTACTCGCGAGCGGATCAACACTGCACCTCCCCCAAGCGCAGCTATCGAGTCCATCAAGACAGGCGATCCTGCAGCTCCGTTCCCGCCGGAGGTGATGCAGACGATTCAGGAAGTGCATGGCGCTGGTGGCCTTCGCACGGATGAGGAGATGCAGGCGTTCACTCAAGAGCTGGAGAAGCTCTACAGCGTAGACATGGAGCCTGACAAGCGCGCCTCGGAGTTGCAGGCTCTTGTCGAAGACTTCACTCCACTGGACGCACCTGCACCGGAAGTGAAGGTCGATGTGCCGGCTGCCGCTGTCGAGGCACCGCCGAAGGAGACACGGCTTCAGACACTCGATCACAAGAAGCCATTGGAGAAGATGACGGATGCGGAGCTCTCTCGTCTTGATGACAAGATCACCGATGCGATGGACTCTGTGCCTCCGGAGAGTGCGGAGAAGGGACTCGTCCAGCGCGACTTCGATCTCGTGCGGGATGAGTATGCTCGGCGCAATGCTGGCAAGCCGGCTGAACCTCTCGCAGCTCGTGCTCCGGAGACACCTGACTATGCATCAGGGAGAGTGGTCGCTGATGTAGGTGCTCCACCAAAGGCTGATCTCGCCGTCGAGCAGAGGACTGTCGATCCGGAAGTTGGAAGGATCGTCAACAAGCCTGCCCGCAAGATGAGTGATTCAGAATTGAATACCTCAATCGCGGCTGCAGAGTACAAGCGGGATGCGATGATGAGAGAGGGTGATCTCAACGCAGCCAAGGGCATTCAGCAGACACTGGACAAGTTCCTTCAGGAGCGTGCGATAAGGGACAAGCTCACCAACGGTGTCATCGCTCAGGTCCCCAAGTCTGGCATCGAGGGCGCAGCTGGATTCGCATTTGGCTTTGCAACTGACCCAGATCCCGAGGACACATCTGACCGCACGACCAATGGCTTGATGTGGGCAGCAGTGGCTGTCGCCGGAGGACTGGCAGTCGCACGCATGAAGGCGAAGGCAGCTTCGCTGGAAGTGAAGGTCGAGCCCTCGGATGCCTGGGCTGGATCAGAAGTGGCGGACAAGAAGATCGTCCACTACTCTGATGTGGAGGAGAAGCCTGTCTCGTGGCGTGAGCGTGCACGAGAATGGTACTCAGGAGTCGCACGGAGATCCTATGCCCTTGACAGGACGGTCAACGTCCTCACGGGTAGCGACCGGAGTGCAGCTGCAATGGCTGCTCACAAGAACCCTGCCAAGCTCGCAGCGATGTTTGGTCGCTGGGTGTCAATGAGCGAGGGTGCACTCATGGACAAGCCAGTGTATCTCGACTACGCTGGTAACGTCATGGAGTTGCCCGCTCCTTCGTATCGTGAGATCTTGGACATGGTGAAGGGCGACATCAAGGGCCTTGGCAAGCTCATGACTGCCCGCACATCCATTGAGGGTGCAGGCTCCCGCAGCGTGCCACTGGATCCAGTCACAGCGGATCTGATCTTCCACAGTGCTCCAGAGGAGTATCACCGCGCAGCTGATGCCATGCGTCAGTTCGATCTCTCCATGACTACGGTACTGGAGAACGCAGGAGTACTCACGCCAGGTTCAGCGGATCGGTTCTCGGCTGAGTCGTTCTACGCGGGACTCAAGAAAGTCTTCGATCCTGATGCTGGCCCGTCGAAGATCGTTCGCGATCCGAAGACTCGCAAGCTCGTAGTCAGTCAGAACCCTGTCAAGGGCCGTAAGCAGGGAACGTCCTCGCAGGTCTACAACCCCGCTGAGACCACTGCTTCAATGGTCCCTCAGGTGTATCGCGCAGCGGAGCTGAACGAGATCAAGGGACGACTGGTTGATCTATGGGAAGCTGCTGGCAAGCCTGACTTCATCCTCAAGCAGGTGGAGAGAAGGCGGCAGCCTATCAGCGTGGATCATCAGCTTCGGATCGACGCACTAAAGCAGGAGATCAAGGGCCTGAGCCAGGCAGACGCAGAGTCACTGGTGGCTGCGTTCGATCCGAAGTCTCTCGACCCACGAAGCAACGTGATGACAGTCTACCGTGAAGGCACACTGCGGGCTTACAAGGTAGACGAGGACATCGCTCAGGCCATGACATCTCTCACCCCCGACGAACTCGAAGGGATGTGGAAGGTGTTGGGAATGCCAGCGAATCTCGCCCGGCAGGGTGTCGTCCTCAATCCA
>Ga0193701_1000220_pt1 | contig 10466 bp, 11 predicted proteins | sample U3s2metaG_FD_143055 | JGI IMG/M metagenome (GOLD analysis project Ga0193701, IMG submission 143055) | Soil microbial communities from a riparian zone of the East river system, Colorado, United States - U3s2 | ecosystem: Environmental > Terrestrial > Soil > Riparian zone | place: USA: East River...
GCAGTTTCGGCGGCGGCGGCGCGGGGTCGAGTTGGTAACAAATGCGAACGCGAGAATTCCTCAGCAAGCTTGAGCACGATCGGATCATCGAGGCGATTCGCGACGCCGAATCTAAAACGTCCGGTGAGGTTCGCGTTTTGATCCAGCGCGGGAAATTGAAGAGCGATCCCCTCGCTATGGCGCAGAGGAAGTTTCATCGGCTCGGTATGCACAAGACACGGGAGCAAAATGCCGTGCTCATTTTTGTAGCGCCTCGCGCCCATAAATTCGCTGTCGTTGGCGATAAAGCGATTCACGAAAAATGCGGCGACGAATTCTGGCAGCGCATTGTCACTGCGATGCACCATTGTTTCCGCCAGCATAAATTCACAGAAGGGATCGGCGGAGCGATCACAATCGTCGGAGATATGCTGGCGCAGCATTTTCCGAAGACTTCCAGTGACGCGAACGAATTGCCCGACCAGATCGTTGAAGGGTGACAAACGGCGCGCCCGGCGGTCACGCCTACCATCAAATGGCTGCTTGCAAAAATGCCAGGTTCGCGTTTATTGGACGCTCCGCAGCGAGTTTTTGAAGTTGCGCCGTTGGTCCCTGGGTCTCCATCGCTGGATGCGAGGCCGCACTCGCCAGGGGGAACCCGGCGATAGAAGGAATTTCGATTTAAGATTTTCGAATTTCGATTGTCCGACCGTTGCCGGTCTTCAATCCTCAATCGAGAATCGACGCTCGAAAATTGAAGTATGCCAATCCGTTACGGTCGTTTTGAAATGCCGAAGACTCTCGGTAAGGACGAGAGCACAGCCACAGATACCTACGCAAAATTTACTGCCGAGCCGTTTGAAGCCGGTTACGGTCACACCGTTGGGAACTCCCTCCGGCGTGTTTTGCTTTCCTCTTTGGAAGGCGCGGCCATCACCGCCGCAAAGATTGCCGGCGCGCAGCATGAGTTCGCCACGTTACCCGGGGTAGTCGAGGACGTGACTGACATCGTCCTGAACCTCAAGAGAGTGAAATTCAAAGTGGACGGTCAGGATCACGAGCCGAAGAAATTGTCGCTTACGGTAAATAAGGAAGGTGAAGTGACCGCCGGCGATATCCAGACCATTCAGGGCTTCGAAGTGCTGAACCCGAAGCAGCTGATCTGCACGCTCGATCGGAAACATAAATTTGATGCCGAGCTCGATGTGCGCGTCGGCCGCGGCTTCGCCACCGCCGAGGAAAATAAGCGCCAGGATCAAGCCATTGGTCTTATCCCTATCGATTCCATTTTTTCACCGGTGACGCGAGTCAAGTACGCGGTTGAAAACACCCGTGTCGGTCAGCGCACCGATTACGACAAGCTCATTTTGGAAATCTGGACCGACGGTCGGCTGACGCCGGACGATGCGTTGCTCCAGGCATCCGCGATTCTGAGGCACCACCTGGACATCTTTGTGCATTACAACGAAGAAGTGATCGAATTCGATCAGACGCCCGCCGGAGTAAGCGAAGAAAATCTGAAGCTAAGGAAGCTGCTCAATATGAGCGTGAACGAAATCGAGCTCAGCGTACGCGCTGCAAACTGCCTGAACAACGCGAACATCACGACGGTGGGCCAACTCGCCCAAAAAACCGAGGCCGAAATGCTGAAGTATCGCAATTTCGGCAAAAAATCGTTAAACGAAATCAAAGACAAACTGCAACAGCTTGGTTTGGGCCTGGGCATGAAATTCGATCCTGGCCTGGTGGAGGTGCCGGTGAGCAGCGATGGCGCGGCGCCGAGCGGATCGGCGACCGAGGAATAGACGTCCGATCAGAATCACGCTCGCCATGTTATGAGACATCAAAAAAAGACGATCAAACTTGGCCGCACGGCAGATCACCGCAAGGCGCTGCTGGCGAATCAGATTTGCTCGTTAATCGAACATCAACGTATCAAGACCACGCTTGCCAAAGCCAAGGCGGTTCGTCCGCTCGCCGAACGAATGGTCACGCTCGGAAAGAACGGATCGATTCATGCTCGCCGGACGGCCTTCGCGACGCTGCGTCAAAAGAATGCGGTCAAGAAATTGTTTGAGGACATCGCGCCAAGATCAGCGGAGCGCAACGGTGGATACACCCGCATCGTAAAGCTTGGTCAACGTAAGAGCGACTCGGCCCCGATGGCGTTCATCGAGTGGGTTGATATGGCGGAGGTCGTTGAGGAAAAACCGGCAAAAGAAAAAAAGGCGAAAAGGAAAGAAGCCGAACAAAAGCAAACCGAGCCAGAGCGGGTAGAAACAAAGAAAGAAGAACCGGCTGCGAAAGAAGAACAACCGACCGAGGCGCCGACGCCAGCGCAGGAGCCACAACCGAAAAAGCGGCGGTGGTTTGGCAGAAAATCTGACTCCGAGAAGTAATGTCCGGCGCCGAAAGCGTTCGGCTCAACTTTCCGCCACATTAAGGTCAGCAAGGTCCTGCGGCCGACCGAAAGCACGGTTATTTCGAATTGACGCACCTCGCCTGTGTAAGAGGGCAGACTATGTGCACCGACGATGACGTAATCAACGCCGCGGGAGTTTAGTAATTCGAGAAACTCTCTCCAGTCTTTGCTCAGGCCCATGGTTAAGGAGCTCCACCAGAATCCGCAGACGTTCGTTGCCGCTGAGTTTTTTGTAAAAATCGCGATCCGCTTTTTCAGCCTCTGCGAAACTGCGAAATCTTTTGGCCGTCTTTTCCACGACGAGAATATAAGCTTGGCAGCTCCGCTTTCCGAGCGAATTTGATTGAGACTCGATGACTCCGAATCCCTATCTATTTATCGTTGTTTTTATTGGTGTGGCGCTGGCATTTCCACTAATTCCGCTTGCATTGGCGTGGGTGTGGCGGCGATTTTTCCAGCCGCCGAAACCGGGCGCCGAAAAAAATGCGATCTACGAGTGCGGAGTCGAATCCGTTGGTGAGGCGCACATTCAGTTCCGGTCACAGTATTATCTTTACGCAATCATCTTTTTGATCTTCGACGTCGAAACGATATTTCTGGTGCCGTTTGCCGTCGCGTTTACCGGATTGCCCGTAGGCGCGTTCGTCGCCATTCTGATTTTCTTGTTTCTGCTGATTGAAGGTCTTGTCTGGGCTTGGGGCAAGGGTTGTCTGCAATGGGCGCGGTAGCGCCAGCGGTGGTTAAAAGAGGTAAAACGGTTACATTATTGCAAACCTGCGAGCTTCGGCCGCAACGTAACCTTGTAACTCTTGTAATTAAATCATGAGCCAAATCGATGAGACACTACGCCGCGAACTGCAACGGCAGGGAGTCTGGGTGACGAAGATGCAGGATCTTTACAACTGGGGACGTCAGAACTCCATCTGGCCGCTGCAATTCGGGCTGGCATGTTGCGCCATTGAAATGATCGCCACGGCAGCATCGCGCTATGACATCGCGCGGTTTGGCGGTGAAGTTTTCCGGCCGTCGCCGCGCCAGGCCGATCTGATGATTGTTGCCGGGACAGTGACGAAGAAAATGGCGCCACAAATTGTGCGACTCTACAACCAAATGGCTGATCCGAAATACGTCATCGCGATGGGTGCGTGCGCGATTTCCGGAGGGCCTTTTAAACAAGGTTACAACGTTCTCAAAGGAATTGACCGTTACATTCCCGTCGATGTTTACATTCCCGGCTGCCCGCCGCGACCGGAAGCGTTGTTGCACGCGTTCATGGAACTACAACGCAAGATTGATAATCAGAAATTAACCGGCGCAGACAAGGCCGCGCACCTGAATCCGGAAGAGCCGAGCGAATTTCCGGTGCCGAAATTTGGGGAGCACGATCTCGAGCCGCCGGCGAACCCGGATGTTTTTCAGCCGCCCAAACTCGAGCGGGTTTAACGGTGGAGTCGTTGGAGCAAATCAAAGCGCGGATCGAAGCCGCGATTCCGGGAGCGAAAATCGACATTGTGCCGAATCCCGGTCCTGCAAATCAGCCGTCGCTCTTGATTGATAACGACCACGCGCCCGCGATCGCGAAGTTTTTGCGGGACGATCCGACACTGTGTCTCGATTTCTGCTCCAACGTTACGGGCATAGATTGGTTAGACCGGACGGTGAAGAAAACTGTAAAGATCAAAAAGATCGTCGAAGGAGTCGAGCAGGAGGTCGATCAAATCACTGAGGAAAAAATTCCCGGTTATCTCGAAGCGGTCTATCATCTATACTCCATCACGCACAAACACGGGCCGGTGATCATTCGGATGCGCACCGCGGATCGCGCAGAGGGAGCGCGCATGCCATCGCTCACGCCGCTCTGGCGCAGCGCGGAATTTCAAGAACGGGAAATCTTCGATCTGTACGGTATTCGATTCGACCAACATCCCGATTTGCGCCGGATTTTGATGTGGGACGAGTTCGAAGATCATCCGATGCGCAAAGATTATCGAGAGCCGGACGATTACGAATGGGAACCGACACCGCACGATGACGTGGTGGAAAAAGCGAAACAGCATTATCCACAGCGGCCGGCAGAGGAGAAATTAACACCTTCCTGACGTGTCATGTTGAGCGAAGCGAAATATCTCTGACCATTTCTAGATGCAAAAGCGCAGGAACAAATCAGAGATCCTTCGTCGTCTTCGCGACTCAGGATGACAATTTGAAATGAGCGCGACAGTTGAAACACTGGAAGCAATGGAACGGCCACCCGTGACAATGGGGCCGCGGATCGAAGGCGAGTTGCTCGAAGTATCCATGGGGCCGCAGCACCCATCGACTCATGGTGTGTTTCGCATGAACGTCGCGCTTGAAGGTGAGATCGTGCGAAAGCTCAAACCGGTCTTTGGTTACTTGCATCGCAATCACGAAAAGATCGGCGAGAACACCAGCTACCTTGGCTCAATGCCCTACACCGATCGCCTCGATTATTTTTGCTCAATGACCAACAACTGGGCCTATGCCCTCAGCGTGGAAAAACTCGCCGGTATCGAAGTTCCCGAGCGGGCGCAGTATCTCCGCATTATTCTTGCCGAGCTGACACGGCTTCAAAATCACGCCTCGCTGCTGGGATTTCTGCTCAATGACATGGGCGCGTGGGGCACACCGCTGATGTATGCCTTCCGTGAGCGCGAAAAGATTCTCGACTTGTTCGAATCGCTCTCCGGCTCGCGAATGATGTGCGATTACATGCGTTTCGGTGGTTGCCGGTGCGACACGCCGTCGGGGTGGATCGAACAGGCAATTAACATTGTCGACCGGTTCCCGCGATTCATCGACGAACTCGAACAACTCGTTGTTGCTAACGAAGTGGTGATCGGTCGCACACAGAACGTCGGCGTCCTCTCTCGTGAGCCAGCTATCAACGCAGGCATCACCGGCCCAATGTTGCGTGCGTGCGGCGTAAATTACGACATTCGCAAAGTCGATAGCTACGGGTTTTACCCGCAGTTCAAATTCCGCATTCCGTTGGGCGAGCATGGCGACACTTACGATCGCCTGATGCTCCGTGTACTCGAAATGCGCGAGAGCTTGTCGATCCTGCAACAAGCCTTCACGCAAATTCAGCCGGGGCCGGTCATCAACCCCAAGGTGAAGATCCGCGCATTTCGTCCACCGGTGGGCGAAGCGTACGGCCGTATTGAAGCGCCTAAAGGCGAGCTCGGATTTTATCTCATCAGCGATGGCGGACCGAATCCGTATCGCTATCGAGTGCGTCCGCCTAGTTTCATTAACCTGACGGTGCTGGAAGATCTCTGCCTCGGCCATACCGTCGCTGACGTAATGGTAATTCTCGGCAGTGTCGATATTGTCATGGGAGAAGTCGATCGATGATTGGTTCTGGCATACTCAAGGGAATGGCGGTGACCGCGCGGAACTTCGTCGGAAGTTATTTCGACAAGGAGCGGCTGATTACGGTGCAGTATCCCGAAGAGCGCGATCCGCTCCCCGAGAACTATCGGAATTTTCCATTTCTCATTTATGACAGCGACGATCCACACGCGGGCCTTCGCTGCGTGGCGTGCAAAATCTGCGAGAAGGAATGCCCGCCGCAGTGCATCTACATCGTCAAGAGCGATGACAAAAAGCCTGATTACATGGGCAAACCGCAGTTCTATCCGAAGGTGTTCGACATCGACATCTCGGTTTGCATGAGCTGCCAGATTTGCGTGGAAGTTTGTCCATTCGAGGCGATCAAGATGGACAAGGATTTCGAACTGAGTAAGCGCGAGCGGTTCGATGCGCTCCTCTTGCGCAAAATGGAACTTTCAAAGTCGAACGAGTACTATCACAAGATTCACCCAATCGAAGCGGCGGCCGTGGACAACAATCTCGCTGACGCCGCGGCTGCCGCGGAAGCGAAGAAGAAGGCTGCCGCGGAAGCAGCCGCCAGAGCCGCGGCGGCGAAGGCAGCTAGCTCCGCAGCGGCGACATCTGCTACGCCTGTCAAGTCAGCTCCAGCTGCGCCATCCTCATCAGAAGCTTCATCCTGAGCGCGAAGGAACAATCGGGATTTCGTCTGGCCGTCTCCGCTGCTGTTGACGCAACCAGCCTAACGATTCGCTCCTGCCGGGAACATTACCTTATCGGGAGCGGTATTAAGCGCAGCGAGAAGTTTTTTGATCAATCGGGTTTTGACGCGACCAGCTTCACGCGGTGGAACAAGGTAGCGGACTATTGCTTCGAGCCAGGTATTTTCGCTTACGCGAAAAATCACGCGCGGTCGCTCGCGAACTTCCAATTCATCGACGGGCGTACGGGCAAGCAAGTCACGAAATGTTTGCACGCGTTCTATCATTTCCGCGCCCAGCTCTTCCTCAGTGATCTTCTGCATCGTGCTGGCGATGAACTCGAGATCGGCGTTGAAAGCGACATAGAACTTAATCTCGTTCCAGATGTAGGGGAAAAGCGGCCACGAATAATTATAGATAATTTCGTCGAGCACTTTCTCATTCGGAAACTTGATCAGCCGACCGCTCGGATGATCGCCGGAGATGTATTTGCCGCCGAATTCCCACAGGGTCGTGTCGAGATATCCAACGTCGATCACGTCGCCCGTGGCGTCGCCGATTTGTATGCGATCGCCGACGCGGAAAGGCTGGCGAACCAGGATGTAAATCCAGGCGATGAAGCTCTTCATCGGCGTTTGTACAGCGAGACCGATGATGATTGAGCCAATACCGAACGCCGCAAGCGCGGCATACCAGTTGACGAAAATTACCGATACGACAATGACCGCGATAGCAAGAGCGGCAACCAGATGCATAACACGCTGGAGAGTGAAACGAATGGCAGGGTCCTCGATTCGAGCCAGCGCATAGACGGAGATAGCCCGTGCGACGGTGAGAACGATCACGATCAGCACTGCGCCGCGCAAAATTCGTACAACAACACCAAGAATTGATTGCGGGAGCGGGATCAGCTTGGAACCGACCAGAAAGTACGCCGCTATGCAACCAGCAAAAACAAGTGCATGTACAATGAACCAGAATTTGTCTCTGCCCCGCGCCTTGACCTTGTCGGGGCGTTTTTCGCCGGTAGTCCGCTGAAGCTCTTTGCGAATTTCCGGTCTACGTGAAATTTCCTCCGCCGTTTCAGCCATCATATTGAGAATCGCATTCGACGACGAAATGGGTGCAATCAGCTGTGGTGCAAGCCGGTGGTTGTTTGGAAGCCTCTGAAGTTTCAGTCGAAACCGATTCTCAAATGTGCTGTCGAACACCGACATCGCGGAGTTGCTTGCCCGAGAGGCTGAATCCGCAAGTGGCATTCTCTCGCGCGCTTTTCGCCGAGCTGCGCGCAACGCCTTTCTATGGCCGGAAGAAGTGGCTGATGTTCTAGCGCAGAACCGATCGCCGACCAAACTACGCGCAATTGGCCCATTTATAGAGAGACAAATTCGGCATTGGATCGATAAACCTCCGCGCTCAACTCACAGAGCTCCCGCCATTAGGCGGGATTTCGTTTCACTAGCGAAGGCGAGAGAAATGCTGGCGCAAAAACAGGAATGGGCAAAAAACCTGCGCGGCGATTTACAAATGCATAGCCGCTGGAGTGATGGTTCGGGCACGATTGCCGAAATGGCCGACGCGGCAAGCGAGAGGTCATATGAATACATCGCGATCACTGATCACTCGAAGGGTTTGAAAATTGCCGGCGGCATTGACGAACACCACCTCGAAAAACAGGGAGCAGAAATAGCGAAGCTCAACACGGCACTGCGAAAATCCGGCAGAAAGCTGGTAGTCCTTCGATCTATCGAAATGAACCTTAACAGGCGCGGCGAAGGAGATATGTCTCCTGAATCCTTATCAGCTCTGGACCTAGTTCTCGGCTCGTTCCATTCGTCCTTGCGGATAGTTGAAGATCAAACAGACCGTTATCTTGCAGCACTGCGTAACTCGCAAATTCAAGTTCTGGGTCACCCGCGCGGTCGCATTTACAATTTTCGGATCGGCTTAAGTGCGGACTGGCCGCGCGTTTTCGCAGAAGCTACCAGACTCGACAAAGCGCTGGAAATCGATTGCTACCCGGACCGACAGGATTTGAATGTCAGCCTGCTGAAAATTGCGCGAGAACACGGAACGCGTATTTCACTCGGAACCGACGCTCATCATCCGTGGCAATTGGAATTCATTGAGCTAGGCCTTGCTGCTGCAATACAGGCAAAAATTCCAGCCGAGCGAATCGTGAACTTCATGCCGATTCCGCATTTGAAAGCGTGGGTACATCGGATACGAGAACGCGCCGTGCGAAAAAGATAAAACCTGTTCTTCTGGCGACCGGAAGAACGTCCCCGCCCGATTACAGCGTATACAAGCAGGGCGCATACCCAGCGTCCGAGCAAAGCTCGTTAGCAGGAGCATTCGCCCTGCGAAAAGAACAAAGGAAAAACAAAATGAAAAAAATACTACTTAGCATGGCCTTGGCAGTTGTGGCGCCCTTCGCATGGGCGCAGGTGTCAGAGACCACCACCACAACGACCACAACAGAAGGCAGCGGCACGATCACCGAATACACTCCGGGTAATACAATCGTGCTCAAGGAAAGCAGCGGACCACGGACTTACCATTTCGGCAAAACGGTCACGTACGTGACGCGGGGCGGCAAAGTCCTAGATGAGGATGTGGTACGCACGAGAGTTAAAGTGGGCGTCCCGGTCCGGGTTCACTATGTCGGAACAGGCGACAGCGTGATGGTTGATCGGGTAATTGTCGACGAGGATTAAGAGCGAAGAATAGTTAATCTCGCTTGTCTCCATCGCGCCCTTTTCTGTTCTGCCTACTGGTGGAACAGGAAGGGCGCGTCTCGCGTACACCTGCTTGGAAAGACGCTCGCGGACCTCGCCAGTAAATATGAAAACCAATCTTTGTCCGATAAACGAAACCTTCGTGTTATGACGAATCTTCGAATGAAGATTGAGAGTCTGTAAGAGTCGCAACACTGCGATCTAACATCCGACCAGGAACTGAAAGCGCTTATGGTCCCAAACCGGTCCGCCAACGAACAAAGCGCGAGAGTGCGGTTCGCATTTTGCTTTGGGCGTCTTTCTCCTGTGCCGATTTTTGGTTCTGATTTTTGTTGCGCGGATGCACGTGAACACAAGCGAGGACGATTAGAGGCGGAAGCCGTCGGCTCGCCTAATCTGCAAGAGGGCCGAGTCTCGACGCGCTCGAGTGATGCCCGACCTTCAGAGCTCTTCGGAATTAGGGGACTCTCCTACCTGCTGATATGGCCAATATGAAAAATATCAGGCATAGCACCAGGAAGAGACCGAATAGGAACTTGGCGATTGCAGCAGCGCCCGCAGCAATACCGGTAAATCCAAACAGCGCTGCAATAATCGCGATTACCAGAAAGATAACGGCCCAACGTAACATCGTTTCACCTCCTTAGAAACGAATCGAACCAGGCGACGACTATGCGTGGTCGTTTTAGCGAGCATCTCGGCTGAAGCGCGATGTGATTCAAAAAGGGAGAATGTCGGACGCGATCACAGAGCAACAGCAGGAGCTGGAGATAAGCAGGAGTTGTTGAGCGCGATGTGCGCTCGTTGCTCACGGGAGGCCAGCATTTGGAGCAGAACACTATGGGGGCCGTGTCGTACGAACAAGAATCGCGTCGCGCCCACTCTTAGCTAAACAACGGATGGCACGGCCGATGGGCAGTTGAGGCGGCGGATGGTCTATTGCGGTCAGAGTTCAACGATTACGTCGATGTTCCAAGTCGACATATCCTGTAAGATTGGGCATGAGATTTCGGCGGAAGAATGGCGATCCCGTTTTGGTGGTCGGCATTTTCCACGGCCCGGAAGTGGGTCATGCCTTGCCGAAGAGGTTAGGTCGCGCCGGATTTCGCCGCGTCGCAGTCATCCGTCGTTCGGCCAAGGATCGGGCACGCGTGCAGGAACATTTCTTTCCAGCGCTGGGCGCGGCAGCGGCGGGCTCGTTCATTGGCCTGGCTGCAAGCGTTTTCGCTTTGGACCCCCGGTCAGCCAAGCTGATCTTTTTTGCTCTTGCGTTCA
>Ga0193701_1000222_pt1 | contig 10435 bp, 7 predicted proteins | sample U3s2metaG_FD_143055 | JGI IMG/M metagenome (GOLD analysis project Ga0193701, IMG submission 143055) | Soil microbial communities from a riparian zone of the East river system, Colorado, United States - U3s2 | ecosystem: Environmental > Terrestrial > Soil > Riparian zone | place: USA: East River...
AAGCGGACACTCGGCGATGTCCAGGGTACGCTCCTTGGGTTGGCGCACTACCTTTTCAACTTCGTAAGGGGGGAGGCAGCGTCACGGCCAGCGCTGCGTGAGCAGGCCACTGAACTCCTGCGAGTCAGGATGTGGGGCATCGACGCAGATGAGCCGCACCGCAAGGCGCTTGCCGCCGGCGACCTCATCCTTGTCTTTCTGGGCGCACCCGAGCGGAAGTTCATCGGCCAAGCCGAGCTAGCCTCAGCGGTTCATGATTGGACACCGTTTGAGGCGCAGGTGTACCCGGGCGATTCCCGTGGCGGTGTGTTGCTGGCTGAGGTCGAGGAGTGGGATCCGCCGGTACCGATGAGTACCGTGCTGTCGCAGATCGACCCGGCAGAGAACGCCAGGGCCGACTTCGAGGCGGGCATCGTTCGGGTCACCGCTAACGAGTATGAGACCGCCCTAGCCGTGGCGGCCGCACGCCAGCCTCGGGCCATGTAAGACAAGCGATGACACTCGTCGCTGAGATCCCGCTCGTCGGTGCGGGCGACGAGCCGGTCGACTTCGCGCGGACGATCGTGTCGCACGGCGTCGCCGAGCTTCCGCCCAACCGTCTCGACCTCGACGGGCGCATGCTGGAGACAACGCTGACCGTGAGGCGCGGCGCGCGCACGGTGCGGCTGACGGAGAGCGCGGGCAAACTCCGCATCGAGGTGGTCGCCGGCACGGTCGGCGAGCGAACACGAGCTGGCCTCACGAGCATGGCCCGGCACATGTTTCGACTCGACGAGGATCTTTCCGCCTTCTACGCACTCGTGCGCGAGGACGAGCTTTCGTGGTGCGCGCTCGGCGCAGGACGCATGCTGCGCGCGCCGACACTGTTCGAAGACGTCGTGAAGACGATCTGCACGACGAACACGGCGTGGTCCGGCACGCGCAAGATGACGGCCGCGCTCGTCGACAACCTCGGCAGCGAAGCGCCGGGCGGCAGACGGACGTTCCCGACTCCCGCGGCGATGGCAGCCGCCGACGAGCAGTTCTACAAGGACGTCATTCGCGCCGGCTACCGCGGTCCGTACCTGAAGAAGCTCGCGACCGACGTCGCTGAGGGGACGCTCGATCTCGAAGCGCTGAACGACTCGGAACTGGCGGACGATGAAATCGCCGCACGCCTGCTCGAGCTTCCCGGCGTCGGCCCATACGCGGCGGCACACGTGATGCTGACATCGCTGGGCCGCTACTCCCGTTTGGTGCTCGACTCGTGGACCCGACCGACGTACGTCAAGCTCTCCGGCGCACGCGGCGCGCTGAAAGACGCGACGATCGAGCGCCGCTTCGAACGCTACGGCGAGTGGGCCGGGCTCGCGTTCTGGCTTTACCTGACACGCGGCTGGGTCGAGGACGGGCTTCCTGTCTAGTTACTGTCCCGTTCGGAGCGGCTGGGGCCGGTGCCCCAATTGGTCTTCAAAACCAGTACGGCGTCGTAGCCCGACGCTAGGCAGGTTCGACTCCTGTGCCGCTCCGTTAAGCCGGTCGTCCTGGCGAGGGTTTGCCGACCTGGCCGGGTTCTAAGCTGATCCGGTGCTCGACGACTCGACGATTGCCGCCAAGACATGGACGCCGCCGCGACTGCGCATCGGCGCGGTGCTGGCCGTCGCTCTCGTCGCGGGGTTCGTCGCCTGGCTCCTGCTCCGGAGCGACACCACGAGCAAACCGGCACTACAGGCGTCGCCCACTCCGGCAGTCGCGACAGTCGTGCCAACCGGGCGGCTGCGCGGGCTGGCCGCCACGCTCGGCCATCCGCTCTTCTGGGCCGGCACGCGGCCCAGGATGGGTTACGAGTTGACCAGGACTGCTGCGGGCAACATCTTTATCCGCTACCTCCCGCCGAACGCCCGGGCCGGCGACCCCCGCCCCGCGTTTCTCGCGATCGGCACGTACCCCGTGCCGGATGCGTTCGCCCGGACCAGGACTGCCGGCAAACGAGCCGGCGCTGTGGTCGTCAGGCTGAGGGGAGGCGGCATCGCGGTCTACGACTCGGCGAGGCCGACGAGCGTCTACTTCGCGTACCCCGATTCGAAGGTGCAGGTCGAGGTGTTCGACCCCAATGGGCGCACCGCGCGAAACCTCGTCGCCTCCGGACGGATCGTCCCGATCAAATGACCCTTGACCGGCCGGCAACGGCCGGTGGGCTCGAGCCCCGTGCCGGGGACCTCGGTCCGTGAGCCTTCTCGCGCCGTGGTTGCTGTTTCCGGCAGTGCTCGGAGCGCTCGCGCTTGGCTGCGGGCTGCTGCTCGAACGGGCGACCGGCGCGAGAATGTCAGTCGCGCTCCTCGCCCCCGTGGGGCTAGCGGTGATCGTGGTGGTCGCAGGCGTCACGACTCTGAGCGCGACGACCGCGACGTTGACGGTTCCGGTTGTCGTGGCTCTCGCCGCCGCAGGACTCGCGAGTGGAGTCGGAAGAGGCAAGCCGCACCGGGCACTCCCGCCGCTCACCGCTGCAGGAGTCGTCTTCTGCGCTTATGCCGCGCCCGTCGTGATGTCCGGCGAGGCCACGTTCGCCGGGTACATCAAGCTCGACGACACCGCGACATTCCTCGCGTTGACCGACCGCGTGATGGAGCACGGCCACAGCCTCGCGGGCCTCGCACCGTCGTCGTACGAGGCAACGCTCTGGGTCAACCTCGCTCACGGCTACCCCGTCGGCGCGCTCCTTCCGTTCGGGATCGCAAAGGAGCTCACCGGTGTGGACGGCGCATGGGTGTATCAGCCCTACCTCGCGTTCCTCGCAGCAATGCTTGCTCTCGTCCTCTACGCACTCGCGGCGCGCGCGTTGCAATCGGTGCGCCTTCGCGCCGTCGCCGCGGGCGTTGCTGCCCAGCCGGCATTGCTCTACGGCTTCGCGCTCTGGGGAGGAATCAAGGAACTCGCAGCAGCACCGCTCGTCGCGCTCGTCGCAGCCGTTGCGCCGACATCCGTAGAGGAGCTCTCGCGTCCGCGGCGTGTCGTTCCGGCGGCGGTCGCGATCGCCGCCGTTCTCGGCGTCCTGAGCGTCGGCGGTGCGGTGTGGCTGCTCGTGCCGGCGGCTGTGCTGTTGGTGCTTGCGGCTCGTGGTCGCCGCAAGGTGGCCCAGATCGGCGGCTTCCTAGGTGCAATCGTGCTCCTCTCGATTCCGACTCTGCTGGACGCTCGGTCGTTCCTCAGCGCTGCCACCGAGGAGGCGGTGCGGAGCGGCACCGTGCTGGGCAATCTCGTCCACCCGTTGAGCAGCCTCCAGGTTCTCGGGGTGTGGCCGACGAGCGACTTCAGGCTCGACCCGCAGGATCTTGCGGCAACGCGAGTCCTCCTGGCCGTGGTCGCCGTTGCAGCGCTGACCGGCTGCGTGTTTCTCTTGCGGGAGCGGAGTTGGCCTCCGCTGCTCTACACCGGGAGCGCGATCATCGGCTGCGTCCTCATCGGCACGCTCGGCTCTCCGTGGGTCGTCGCGAAGGCGTACACAATCGCCTCGCCCGCGTTCCTCTTCGCCGCGGTCGTGGGCTGCGCCGGACTCATCTCGCATCGGCGTACGACCGAGGGGATCCTCGCCTTGACGGTCGTTGCCGGAGGCGTCCTGTGGTCGAACGTGCTGGCGTATCACGGCGTCAACCTCGCTCCACGTGCACAACTGGCCGAGCTCGAACGGATCGGTCACCGCTTCGCCGGGCAGGGGCCTGCGCTCATGACCGAGTACCAGCCGTACGGGGTCCGGCACTTCCTTCGTGCGGTCGACGCTGAAGGAGCATCGGAACTCCGGCGGCGTCAAATTCCGCTTCGCAACGGTGCGATGCTCGAGAAGGGCGCGTACGCCGATCTTGCCGAGTTCCAGCAGAGCGCGGTCGGGATCTACAGAACTTTGATCCTGCGGCGGTCCCCGCTTGCGAGCCGGCCGCCTACGATCTATCAGCTCGCATGGCGTGGACGCTTCTATGACGTCTGGCGGCGGACGCAAGAGTCTGTCGGCGCCGGTGCTCGAGGTTGTGATGCCTCGCGCGCGCTCAGCAGTCTCAACCGGTCTCGGTCAGGGAACGCGGAGGCCGTGCTCGCACTTTCTCGCGTCGATCATCCCGCGACCTGGCCCGCTGCCGCCGGCGGGCAGCTTGTATACCCGACCCGCCCCGGAGTCGTTCGAGCGCAGATTGGGTTGCCGGCGACCGGACGCTATTCCGTGTGGGTCGGCGGATCCTTCCGGAACCGTCTCGCTGCACTGGTCGACGGCCGAGAGATCGGCGCGCAGACCGACCAGCTCAACAACTCCGGTCAATACACACGGTTGGGGACCGCGACGTTGGCCGCGGGTGTCCACGATGTCGAGCTCCGGTATTCACGCAGTATGTTCGCACCGGGAAGCGGCGGCCCCGAGTACGGCTTGGGACCACTCGTCGTCAGCCGGGACGAAGATCGCTGTTGAACGCTAGGGCGCGCACGTGATGTAGACGAGCACCGCGCTATTTCCGGCATCAGACGATGAGAACTTCCACCCGTTCGGTGTGCCGCTGGCGATAATGTTCCCACCGGAATCGACAGGTCTGATGGCCAGCGTGCTGCCGTTCGCTCCGGTCAAGGTCGGAGCAAATCCGGCTCCGAGTGCCTTATCGGTCGCGCTGTTGCAGAGAACGTTCGTCCCGGCGCCGGTCATGTTGACCGTTGCGCTCTTGACGTAGACGCCTGCCGTGCCTGCTGGGCCTGTAGCGCCGGCCGGGCCCGTAGGCCCCTGAGAGCCGGTCGCGCCGGTTGCTCCCGCCGCACCGGTCGCCCCCTGTGGGCCTGCCGGCCCGGTCGCGCCCGCTGCGCCTGTCGACCCCGTCGCACCCGTTGCGCCCGTCGGACCCTGTGGACCCGCCGGACCCGTCGTGCCTGCTGAGCCAGTCGCGCCAGTCGCGCCGGATGCACCTGTTGCGCCCGTGCTACCGGTCGAGCCGGTCGCTCCGGTTGCACCGGTCGGTCCCTGCGGACCAGCCGGTCCGGTCGCACCAGTTGCACCTGCATCACCAGTCGCGCCAGTCGCACCTGTTGCACCGGTCGCACCGGTCGCACCGGTCGGCCCCTGCAAACCTGTCGTACCCGTTGCCCCCGCTGCACCAGTAGCTCCCGTTGCGCCTGTCGCACCGGTATCGCCGGTCGCTCCGGTCGCTCCCGTTCCGCCCGTCGCACCCGTCGCGCCCGATGCACCTGTATCGCCAGTCGCGCCCGTTGCGCCCGTATCGCCTGTTGCACCTGTTGCACCGGTCGCACCGGTCGGTCCCTGCGGACCTGCCGGTCCCGTTGCCCCTGTTGCACCGGTAGCTCCCGTGGCGCCCGTATCGCCAGTCGCGCCAGTTGCACCTGTTGCGCCCGTGGCGCCGGTCGAACCGGTCGCCCCGGTTGCACCCGTCGCACCAGTCGGCCCCTGCGGGCCCGCGGGACCTGTCGCGCCCGTTGCGCCCGTCGCTCCGCTCGAACCGGTCGCTCCTGTCGAACCGGTTGCTCCGATCGCGCCTGTTACGCCAGTTGCACCCGTTGCACCCGTATCGCCAGTCGCGCCAGTTGCACCTGTCGTCCCCGTGGCACCGGTCGAACCCGCCGCCCCTGTTGCACCCGTCAGACCAGTCGGTCCCTGCGGGCCTGCGGGGCCAGTCGCTCCGGTTGTCCCCACGGCACCCGATGCACCCGTGGCACCGGTCGCACCGGTCGGCCCTGCCACGCCGGTCGGCCCTTCTGGCCCGGCCGGACCGGGTCCACCCGGTGTGCCCGCAGGGCCGGCGGGACCTGGGGGACCCGGAGTTCCGCCGCCGCCTCCGCTCGGCCCCGCCGGGCCAGTGGCGCCCGTGGGCCCCGCCGGACCGGTCGGCCCTTCGGGAACGCGCAGCCACGAAACGCGGTACTCCGACCGTCGGCAGCGCCGCTGCGACGGAACTATGCGGACTCGGCGTGTGCGTTTATTCACGCAGGCGAAGATCCGCGTCGGGCCAGGGCCGACGCCGGTCGACCACGAAACTGAGTACTCACTGGCGCGACAGGAGTCACCGGCGCGCACGATCCGTGCGATGCCGCTGACCCTATTCACGCACGCGCGAATCTCTCCGGCGCCCGTGGCGGACACGCCGATGTCCGGAGCCGCAAGCGACAGCAGACCGAGCCCGATTAGAACGTGCGTCGCTCTCGCAAAGAAGTTCGGCCTGCCCGCCTGGTCACCTCTGGTGCTGCCCCACCTCACGCCAAAAGAGTTCCAGGCGTCTCGGCCGTCCTCCTCCCGGGCGAGTGGTGAATCTCGCTGTCTTTGCCAACGAAACGCGCATGTCCGACGACCAGCCGACCGTGTCAAGCGGAACACCTGCAGTTTCACGCGCAGATAACGGAACGGCCGATTGCTCGTGCAATTCAGACCGGGCAGATCTCGAACCTGCCACTTTGGTGCGTGGAGAGCAGTGCCGTGAACGACGAGGGGCCCGCAGGTGCGGGCCCCTCGTTCCAATCCATGCTGCGTGTTACGGCGTCGCTGCGAGCGCGGCGTTCGAGTTGATGAGGCCCCACCCGAACTTCGTGTCGTAGTTCGGGACGCCGAGGTCGGTGGTGTGCCGCTCGATGATCGTCTCCACCTGATCCGGCGTGAGCTTCGGGTCCTTCCCGAGGATCAACGCGGCGAGACCGGTCACGTGCGGCGTGGCCATCGACGTGCCACTGTCGTAGTTCCATGCCATCACGACGTTGAACGCGCTCGCGGTCGCCGGATGCGCGGCGGCGATCGCCTCGCCGTCGGTCTGCGACAGCGAGATGGCGGGGATCCACGGCGTGCCATTGTCATCGACGGTGCCGAGCGTCCCGCTGAAGTTGCCCGGGCCGTTCGCCGCGTTGTTGTAGACGATCGCGGCGGCAGCGCCGGCCTGCATCGCACTGTCGACCTTCTGCGCGAAGCTGACCGCGCCCCGCTGGATCAGCGCGACGAAGCCGGCAGGTGGGCTCGCTCCGCAAGCGGCCGCGTTCTGGCCGAGACCGCAGTTGACGAGCGTGCTGGTGACGCCACTGGCCGGCGTCGCGCCGGCGAACTCCATCGGCAGCGCCGCGTACGTGGTGCTGCCGATCGTGGCGAAAGCGTCGCGGCCCTCAGTCACCGGGAACGACGACAGATTGTCGACGCCAGGGGCGACGACGTCGAGCTGCGCACCGGTGTTCGAGAACGACGCGAGCTGGTTGCTCGAGTCGACCGCGCCGACCGTGAGAACGCTCTGATACCCGCCGGGGAACGAGACCTTCTTCGAGGCGTCGTTGCCCGACGCGACGACGATCAGCACGTGCAGGTCGTTGCGGATGTGGTTGTAGAGCGCCGCCTCGGCCTGCGACCTGTCGCCGCCGCCGAGGCTCATGTTGATGACCTGGCAGCCGTGCTCCGCCAGCCACTGCACACCCGCCATGACTTCGCTCGTCTCGCCGCTCACGGTGCCGTCCGCGTGCGTCTCGAGGACGCGTGCTTCCTTGAGCTTCGCGCCGGGCGCGACGCCCACGATGCCGAGGCCATTGTTGGCGCCGAGCACGATGCCCGAAACGTGAGTCGCGTGCGTCTCCGTTCTCTGAACGCCAAGGGCGTAGACGTCGGTCGCGTGGAGACCCGACGTGCCGCTGAACACGTCATACGTGTCGACGAGGTTCGGCGCGATATCGGGGTGGTTCGTATCGAGGCCGGTGTCGGCGACGCACGCCGTGACGCCACTGCCAATGTTGCCCGCGGCCTGCGCCTCGACCGTGTGCGTCGTCACGAGGCCGTACAGCCCGTTGTCGAGGCTCGGGACGAGCTGCATGGTCGGCAACGTCCCCGACAGCGACAGCGGTGTGCGAACTCCGTCCGTCTCGACGTAGCTGACGCCGGACTGGCTGCGAATGCTCGCAGCCTTGCCCGACGGCAGGTCAACGGCGAGCGCCCCGATCGAGGCGAACTCACGCCGGATCTTGCCTCCCACGCTCGCGATTGCGGCGCGGTCGGCCGCCGTCGGGGCGTGGTTGTACCCGACGAGCAAGTGCTCACGCGACGGCGCTGATGTCGCCGTCGATGCACCCGCGATCAGCGCAAACACGCCGACTGCAAGCGCAGCTAGAAATGCCTTCAAGTGTCTCTCCCCTCTAAGTGACAACTGGAACCCGGTCGACCCCTCGACCGGCGAGGGGCATTGTAGCCCCCTAAAACGCGATTCGTATACCGACCGAAAGACCACCCTCTTACATCGTCCCGCCCAAGGCGCTTGCCCCGCTATCTCACGGTATTCAGCACTTCGAGCAGCGGACCGATCGCGAGATTGCGAAAGATCGGGTGACGGAGACGGCCGCGGCGATTGATCGTGTAGTGGTTACGTCGTCCGACTTTGGTGCGGGTGAGGTACTTCTCGGCGACCAACTCGGCGACGATCCGCTGGGCCGCCCGTTCGGTGATCCCAACCTGCTCGGCGATGTCTCGCGTTCGCGCTTGCGGGTCGCGTGCGATGCAGAGAAGCACGTGCGCATGGTTGGTTAGGAAGAGCCAGGTCCTCGGTGGCTGGTTCTCTGTCTTCTGTCTTGGTGTCTCAGTCATTTGATGCATACGCACGATTCATAAACCGCGAAACTAGAATCACGACATTAGTATCGTGTATTCTACTGCGACCTGCCGTTATCGAGTTGCCTGAGGGCTCAGCGGCCACACCTGAGGGGGAGCCGCTCATGACCCGTTACAACTTTGCCGCCCGTGCAGGACGTTGGAGTGCGGGTCACTGGAAGACCGCGGTTGCCATCTGGGTCGCGTTCGTTGTAGTCGCGATCGGTCTCGGCATGACGGTCGGCACGCACACGCTGACCGCGTCCGAGCAGTCCACGGGCGAATCGGCTCGTGCGGAGCAGCTGCTGACGAGCGCCGGATTCGATACGCCTGCGGCAGAGAGCGTCATCGTTCGCTCCGAGGCGCAAACAGTCGCTGACCCGGCCTTCCGCTCGACCGTACAGAGCGTGCTCGCGAAGCTGCGCACGATGCCGCAGGTGACCAAATTGCGCACCGGAGCCGGCGGTCAGATCTCGCAAGACCAGCATGCGCAGCTGATCGAGTTCGACATGAAGGGAAAGTTCGACACAGCGGACGCGCGGGTGCAACCGCTGCTGGACGCTGTCGCAGGACTTCAGAAGGCGAACCCTTCCTTCACCGTCGCGGAGTTCGGATTTGCGAGCGCGACCCATGAGTTGAGCAAGACGATCGACAAGGACTTCGTGAAGGCGGAGAAGCTCTCCGTACCGATCACCTTCCTGATCTTGCTGATCGCTTTCGGTGCTTTCGTCGCCGCGGGCGTCCCGGTCTTGCTTGCCTTCTCTGCGGTGCTAGCTTCGGTGGGGCTGTCGGCGCTGGCGAGTCACGTGTTCCATGCCTCCGATGCGACCCAGTCGGTGATCCTGTTGATGGGGATGGCCGTAGGCGTCGACTACTCGCTCTTCTATCTGAAGCGAGAGCGCGAGGAGCGTGCCGCCGGCCATCAAGGGCATGACGCGCTCTTCCGTGCCGCCGCAACCTCCGGCCAGGCGGTCCTCATCTCCGGTTTCACCGTGCTGGTCGCAATGGCGGGGATGCTCTTCGCCGGTACCAAGATCTTCACGTCGATCGGCATCGGCGCCATGCTCGTCGTCTTCAGCTCGCTGGTCGGATCACTGACCGTGCTACCCGCGCTACTGGGCAAATTCGACCGCTACATCGAGCGCGGCGTGCGACAGGTGCTCGCGGCGACAGCACTTCGTCTCTTGCGGCCGTTCAAGACACAACCCAAGTGGCTCGTCTGGCTGCGTGAAACACCGACTGTGCTGCAACGCCTCAAGGGCAACCGACAGGAGTCGAGGCTGTGGGGCTTCGTGATCACCAAGTCGATGCGTCGTCCCCTGATCGCAGTGGGTGTCTCGATGGGGCTGCTGGTCGTGCTTGCGCTACCGGTCCTGAACCTGCATACCAAGCAGTCGAGCTTCACCGACCTACCGAAGAGCCTGAGCATCGTGAAGACCTACAACACGATCCAGGCATCCTTCCCCGGCTCCCAGGATCCAGCACACCTTGTCGTCAGGGCCAACGATGTGACGACACCGCAGTTCGCAAAGGCATACGCCGAGTTCAAGAAACGCGCGCTCGCAACCGGTGTGATCCAGCAACCGATTCGAGTTGCCGTCAACGACGCGAAGACCGTGGCACGTGTTGACTTCCCGCTCGCTGGCGAAGGGCAGGACGCAACGGCTGTGCGGGCACTTGCGACTCTTCGCACCGAGGTGATCCCGCCCGTGCTCGCGACGCTTCCAGTCGAAACCGAGCAGGCTGTTACCGGCGCCACCGCAGCCAATGTCGACTTCAACAAGACAATGAAGTCACGCGCGCCGATCGTGTTCGCGTTCGTGCTCGGTTTCGCCTTCCTGCTACTGCTCGTGACCTTCCGCTCGATCGTGA
>Ga0193701_1000223_pt1 | contig 10432 bp, 11 predicted proteins | sample U3s2metaG_FD_143055 | JGI IMG/M metagenome (GOLD analysis project Ga0193701, IMG submission 143055) | Soil microbial communities from a riparian zone of the East river system, Colorado, United States - U3s2 | ecosystem: Environmental > Terrestrial > Soil > Riparian zone | place: USA: East River...
CCGGTTTTAATCTGGATTTGAGGATAGCAACACAAGTCGCCCTGTCAACTCTCTATAATAGAATTAGATTGTATAACGAAACTTTGGTTTATCTCAACCATTATTTCGACCTACACACAGTAAATAAAACTACGGACCTTTATCCAAGTAATGCAGAACGTTATGTGATACAATTAGCAAAGTGGTTGAAGGAAATTAGAGGTCTTCTCGACGTAACTCCAGCGGTAGTTATGGAAAATCTATGATATTACTTATCTTCATCACGCTTTAATCCTGGCAGAGGATAAGGAGACGTTCCTTTTACTTCATTTACTTTTTTTAATGCTGCTTGTTCTACTGAGCTTATTTTATCGTCATCATCCTTTTTCTTCTTGAAGAGGCTTATCATGTTCTTATATGGTCACTGTAGTTTATATATTTCACCGTTTGGCAACTTTTTACTAGCATTTTCAATCAATGTTTTCCATTCGTCTCGACCTTCAATTATAATCCCACATTTTTCGGCGGGAGTCTTATTGTTTAAGCCTTCATGTGGTCTTACATAGTTGTGATAAATCTTATAACCTGTTAGTATAGGCGTATCTTTTTTCTTTAGTCCTCTCATGACTTTTTCTCTATCCCTTATTTCACCGCTCATTCTCTCCATTTTGTTATTGTTCCTATCTCCGCTAATCTTTACAGTATGAATGTGCTGAGTTCTTGGCGTCTTTATTTTAAAGAACTCTTTTGTATGCTTCATGATAAGAAACGAGTCCATCAGTAATCAAGGAGAAAGGAGAAATTGTACGGTAGTTGAGCAGGTTTTTAATAGAAACGACCATAATGTGGTTGGTAATCCGGTAACCTCCTAAGCATCTCTTGTGAGACTATTCCGTTTGCAAATAGCAAAAGTCTACAATTATCACATCTAAGCATTAGACGAATTGTCTTAGTCTGTCTGAGTTCTGCTGCTCCTCTACAGAGAATGCAGTGGACACTCCGCGGCGCTTGAAAAAAGGCCATGATTATCTAATTCTAATTACACTATCCTAGCTATATATATAGCCCCTCATTTTTCAGAAAAATTTGAAAACCTTTTTCAAAAGAGAATTAAAGAGAGAAAATGCAAATTATCTATCGATAGAAAATTCAAGTGGTATCCTAACTCTGTTTGTGGTAGATAGGATATTGTATGAGCCAATTGCTGGTGAGTATGATAATCCTAGAGCACCACTGCCAGGTAGGTAAGTAGGTAGATGTATTCAATGTCCGCTTTGTATAGGAGCAATCAGAGAGTGCTCCTATACATTGAATACATCCTGTAATAATTACATTATTATATTATGTAATATCAAAAGCCTGTCCTCCCTCTCTATACGCCTTCTTATAATCTAAATCCAAGATTCCCTTACTTGCTCTTCTAGCCGAAGTAATAACTATTACATCATCTAGCATCCACATCTTGGGAAAGCCATAGATCATACAGATATCCCAGGAAAGATACCAGCCTTCCATTTCTGTAACATCCTGTCTAAAACCACCAACCCACAAAAAATTAGATTCATGGAGAATGAGAATCAAGGAGATAGGTGGCTAAGGCTTAGATACAACGTTCGGTGCCTTCAAAAGTACTGATTCTGAATGTCTACCCAGATGATTCAATCCATGATCACAATTTTTGCTATCAGCATCAAGAATAGTTATACAAGCTTTGAGTGGTTCTCCATCATTAGTAACGTTCAGTTGGATTGCTATGGCTCAAGTTCAAATGAATTAATCATCTTTTGTACTGTGGGAAGAAACCGTTGAACTTGGCCTTTCAGTATCATATCCTGCTAAAACACTGCAATTTTTATTTCCGCAGACATGAATAGATGGCCTTAAATATCACATTTTTGTTTGTTTCCCCGATAGGAGATTTGTCTAATAATTGAATCATAATATGTATACTGCCTATCCAAGTCACTTAGATAAGGATAATCTATTTTCTCTCGCAGCTTCAGGCTACAAAATTCCGATCACATATGGAAAGTCAGAGGCTAAGATGATATGACTAATCTTAAACCTTTAGCTTTTGTTGCGATTCTCTTATTGGGATTTACAGCACATCAATCCCCAATAGTTCAGAGTGTAAATGCAATAGGAGCATGGCATAGAACCGACGCCTACTTTGTTCCTGTGTCATGGTGCGCTGTAATAGGATCGCAGGCAGATGCAAACCCGAACGTACCAAATCCGCCTTCCCCTCGTCATGATACCACTGCTCATGATATATTAATAAGAAGGCTCGACCGAGCTACCGAGAATATCTATATTAACCAGGCGGGAATTGCATTCCGTTCTGCGTTAGGTTCTGTATGGGGTGCAGGGGGACTAAGGGAACTAACCTTCTCACACATTGAAGATACTGATACTACCCATGGCGTCCGCGGTGACATTATGAGTCCGGAGGAAGATAGGACGGAGGTAAATCAGATACTCAATAAATGCACAGAAACATACGGTAAATTGGGTAAGGGAGGAACCGGAATAAATGCTATCAACGTTAACCTGTTTCATTGGAAAGATGGTAAGTATATTGGTGACCGGGTTATTGACGGAAAGACGGTAAAGGACCAGGTTTTTTATGGTTTGGGCGGTTGCATGGTGGTACTATCTACTGGCTTATGTTCAACCCCTTATTCCCCTTTCATTGTGGTAGCCGATAATCACTACTTAATGGACGGTATTTCACCCAGGACTTTTCCAGGGGGTGGCTTTTTCACGCTTACTGATCCAATTGATCAGGCTGTAGGTCACGAGCTAGGACATGCTTTGGGACTCAAACATAGAGCTATAAGCGATTCAAAAGCTGCACTAATGTACCCTTTTAATCAAGACAATGACCACGACTCTAGAGCCGACAACATTCATTTAAGTAGCGCTGAAGTAACAACGGCAAGGTCCACTGCTCTCAAAGTTTCACAGGTATTGAAAGATCCACCTAATAAATTCCTCAACGGAGATGTAGTTGAGACAATCAAAGCAGGTAAAATTCTTGAGAATAACGTTCCACCCTATCTTGATCTCTCACTTATGAGGATTGCGCTTGACACAAAGACGAATAACCTTTCGGTGGGACAACAGCTTTTTGATTTAATACCACAGGGGCCTAGGAATTTGGAATACTGGACACTGATCGATAGTGACAATAATACCAAAACAGGTGCAAGTGCAAATACATTACAAGGTATTGGAGTACCACGTACTAAATTTATGGGCGCTGATCTTGTAAGTCGGGCCGAAGTTAATGGGATACAAATAGTAGGTAACGTGTGGCAATTCCATAATGGAGCACTTATTCGGTTACCAATTAACTCGTTCCATTCTGATCTTTTGTCAAATATTGGATATATGGACTCCGGAACCGCTACAGGGGCTGGTGTCATTAGACATCAATCAGCTTCCTCGACCGGAATACCAATTAATAACGTTGTAAGCATTACAATGAATAACAATATCACCAAAATCGGTCTGAACAAACCATTCAATATACAGGCCATAACACTCCAGAGAGGCTTGCCTATAACAGATAAACTTGATAAATCTATAGAAGAGCACGGGATGAACTTTGTGCTTGAACATGGTGCCTTCGCACAATGCTTTCCGCATGGTGATGCAAAAGCCGGACAGAATGCAACAATAGATGTATCTGGTTTAAAACCGAACTCTAAGATTCATGGTACTCTTGGATCTGCTCCAGTGTTTGATGGCCAGACTAATAGGACGGGGGGTGGAACCATACATTTCTCAATACCAATAAATACTAAAGATGGGTTACATTTGATCACTGTAGGAATTGACAAAACAGCTGTTACTGCTGATTGTGCAATCAATGTCAAAGCATCTCCCGTGTCACAATAATAAGTCAAGGATCTGATAAAAGATCATCAGTGTTTACGGAGAACCTGAGAAGAGAGGAATTAGGAGTAATAAGAAGAAATAGTCGGACGAATTGAGAGACGAAATAAGAAAAGATGTGGAGGCCGAAAGAGACAACAACTGAGATATTCTGGCATCTTAGCGGAGGAAACTATTATGAATGATATTGTCCAGTTAACTAAGGTATAGGCGAGATAGTACATGGTTAAGATACAAGATAGTGACATTTCCAAGGCGAGTATAAGCTCAGAAAGACAAACAAATCTTTATTATCTGATTTTACCATATAAGTGTGAAGATACTATAGATGTTCTTTAAAAACCGTCCTAGGAAGAAGAAAACAACACACACAAACGACACTACAAAAACAGAAAAGGAATTATCAGATAAGAACAAGGAAGCTTTTAAAGTAGGCTCTTCAATTGCTAAGTTGATAACATCTTCTTGGAATTCCCAAGAAAAACCAGGGAAAGTCTACCTCTTTAACCGACGAGTTCATCATGGTGGAATTGGATCTTTGCTAGGATTGTCAAATCTTCTCAAAAAGTCTCAACCAATTCCTACAGGAATTTTATCAGGATTAGGCGAGGGTCTAGCAAAGGATGATTATGCTGATAGAGATGAATGGTTCAAGTTTGAGAAAAAGCATGATGACACCTTAGTACCAGAAACAACAACAACAACATCGTCAACAGATACCGAAATATCATCTGCAGACGTCAGTAATGATAATACCAAGTCGCTGCAAGATGATAATAGTACAAGGACTATCGAGGGAACGAAAGTGTCATCATCAAATAATCTAGATGAAGAGAAACAATAACCTATTGGCCTATTGGTAAATTATTAGCTTTGCTCCAAAAGGAAATAGAGAAGCCTATTTTGATCCACTGCATCTTGTAGTGTAATAATAGTAATAATATTGGCAGCGTCGTGCAATTGTTAAGCCAGCGAACTGGAGAATTTATACATTTTAGGTGGGAAACTCCAGACCATTTTACTCCAAGGACAAATAAATCAGAAGATGAAGATGGAGGCTCCTTACCGCAAAATCTGAGGATCTTGAGCAAACATGGTTATAGCTTGTATATCATGCTGTTCTAATGTTATAGGGCCTATTGCTATTACTGCGAAAAGCACCTTCAGCAATACAACAATGATTATGATTACTACCACAACAACTATTATAGTCCAAAGAAGTCCGAATACCATAGATTGAATAGGCTCTAATACTTTATTAGCATCTATGATAATGTCTTAAGTACAAATCAGCCTTCGGCAATCCTAGTATTATTACTAAACAATAATTCGATTTTTATTATTGGCTGACAGTGTGGTTGATGCTATTATCAGATTCATCATTCTCTCGTGTAGGCTTTGCAGTCTGAATATCGGGAGTGCAACGCTCTAGGAAATCATCCTCTAAAAGGGAATCAAGGCACCTTAAAAAAAGAACGACTTTAAAATCTTTTCTGGTAATCGGTTTACACCTACTTGATGTTTACAATAGAAATTTCTTAAGTGGATATACTATCAGAATAAATCTACTCTATGGTATTCAACAAATCATTTATTTTTTGTGCCAGAAAAGTATGAAGCGTCGCTCCAACTATACCCCTCGCTTAGCAAATACTTCAGCTAAAATTATTTGAGTTTCATATTCGTTTGAGCCTTCTTCTTTTAATCCCATCTTTAGCTCTGAGTTTTCATTATCAAGCCTAATGTTATAACGCTTGATAATATTATTCAATTCTTTAGCTCTGCGTTCAGTATCTGACATGATGAAATTCGTTTTAATCCTTCTATATTATTCTTAAAGAGTTTCCTTGCTAAGGCCTGGAAGATTTGACAGAATACTTGAAGTTCCAATTCCAGATAAAGAAGCAAGACATGAAATACTTAAAATTCATACTAGCAGAAAACCTCTTGATAATGACGTAGATATAAACAAATTAGTAGATCTAACAGATGGCTACACCGGAGCTGATATTACCGCGACAGTAAATGCAGCAGCAATGTCAGCAATTAAGGAACAGGTTACATCCATGAATGAAAAGAAGATAATGACAAATGAAGAAAATGCAGAAAAACAAGCTAACAAGCTGAGAATTTCAATGAGGCACTTTGAACTTGCCCTTCAAAAGATCCGGAAGAAAACTCCAACCAACACTAATCTCAATTTACCTAAAAGCAAGGGAGGGACTTGGGGATGACAATCTACGATGAATACAAAGGAGACCGTAAACATAACACAACAAATACTATCGATAGCAGCATCAGACAAGCTTTAACATTAAAGAAACCAATCGGCAGTAGAGTTGACTATAACTTATTTAATTATTGTTCCAATTGCAATTTAAAGTATTCAAAACAGATATTACGATGTCCAGATTGTAGGCAAAAAGTAAGAACAAAACCATGGCATCCCTCAAAAGTTATGCGGTTAAAAGAATTTGAGAAGTTTACCGATCTTAAAGAAAAGTATCATAAACGCACTGCCTTCTATGGTTAAATTTTCTTATTATCCTTAATTATAACTCTAAGAATAAATTAGTTATCTCAACTGGCGATGCTCTGCTAGTACTGCGCCCTTTAAGAATCTAACCGAACCGTTGCTGTATCCATTATCCAACCCCTGTTGGTGGCCGTTTAGATCACTATGTTCCAATAGCTTGTGGTAATTCATAATGGGCAAGCTCTCAAAGACCTTTTTGCATATGTTACATTCGAACTTTTCTTTGATAGTAGCTCTGATCTTTTCTTCAGCAGCAGCCATACTGATTTTATTCTAAGCAGTAATTTGCTTTAGTAACAACAGTACCATAGGAATAGGTATTAGCCAAAGCTTCCAAGAGAGTGCTACTAATACCATCGATCATGTCTGTTCGCCTACTTCACCCACCAGTAGCAATCCTGAGGAATCTCCTACATGGAGACAATAATAGCGGATACGTAACGGGATAGAATCGAGTGAATGACGGGCTGAAACTTGAGCTTATATGCAGCCTCCCTTGAATTCGGTATTATGATAGGCAAGTCCCCAAGCTCAGCCAGTCAGCGTCTGACGCTAAACCATATATACAACTTGTGACAGATAATATTTTTTGTCAAAGGAATTTTGGCTTGATCATCGCTTTTCTAGGCTAAATACATGTGAAGTTTGCTATATTATGTAAATTTTACATAAATTATCTCTTATCTTAGTTAGAAATAGCTTTAAGCCTGACTGAAGCAAGTAAACCATCATGTATCCTGAAGAAACGACCGATGAAAATAAAATACTGGACTTAAAAAGACCAAAAAAGGAACAAGGAACAAGAAATTAGCAGGGTTAAAGTTAGTGATTTCACGCTCAATCCGACAAGCGAGTATATAAAGACCAAAGTCGAGGAAGTGGTTTCTTGTTCCTCCGAGCCAGACCTTTTCTGTGAAATATTTGATAATAATAAGAACAAGATTACGATAGACGAGCTAGTAAGAATATATTTTAACAATCCTGATTCTCTTTTTTGTTTTAAAGAGAAACAAGAAACTATAGTAGATACAGATACAGATACAGACAATCATAGCAATAATAATAATTTCTCAAAAACAGATGTTGGAGAAGAACAAGGAACGGAGCAAAAAATAACCCCCGATGAATATATAGAGACGTTTAATGTTCATTCGACTCAAAAAATTGAAGAAAAGGAACAAGGAATATCAACCTATTATTATTCATGTTACTACTGTAATGATTTCCAACCGACAAACGAAGAAGCAGGTTACAAAAACCATATTATCATAAAGCATATGCTGTCATCATCTGATAAAGACCATCCATGTTATTCTTGTAAAGCAGACATAGAAAGGTTAGGACTGAAGGCACAGGGGAAGAATTGGGAGATATAGAATTGACAGTAATAAAATTAGAAGATACCATACAATATCCCCCTTATGGGTCGGAGTAATGTGATTAACAACCATTTTCAATTTCTATGTAGGATAGACAGGACAGAAAGTAAGCTAAAATCCATTAATTGAAAACATAATAAATACTATAATAAAACCAATTAGCAGCCTGTTCCTCAAAAACTTGGAAGTATATTAAGTCATCAAGATGAATATGATTCTTGATTAGTTTCTTAGCTCATCTAAGAGATAATTGATCTTAAATTCAATTGTATGAATTTATTTGCTAACATATTGTTGGAGGACAAGGGATAGTACAAAGCGAAATATAGTATATACTCTATATCTAAACATGTCAAGCTCATACAAATATACTATTCCCAAAGTTCAAAGATCTTTAGTATTACAAGGAGGTGGAGCACTTGGTGCTTATCAGGCCGGTGTTTTCAAGTCACTTTATGAGAAAATGAAAAGAAATCAAAACAATGACGGTAATGATCACCACCACTTATTTGACATTATTGCAGGAACCTCCATGGGTGCTATAAACGGTGCAATTCTTGTTAGCTATTTTCTTGAAAATAAAAAATGGGAAGGTTCTGCAGAAAGACTTGAGTCATTTTGGAAGTATTTGTCAACTCCCACACCAAAAATATCAGAAGCATTAAAACAATGGAAAGCAGAATATGAGAAAGGGAATAATCCTTCTCTTGCATCAAAAGAAGCAGCCAGAAGATATTATTCAGTAAAAGAATTCTTAAAATCGGGAGTTGAAAAAGTATTCAAGCCTATTTATCCTCCAATAGTGGATAAGAGATTTTGTGATTCACAAAACCAATGGCTTGTCTATGACAACCAGCCATTGAGAAAGAGCATAGAAAGGTTTGCTAAATTCCCTATTGCAACTAGCTTTGAGAAAGGAGAACCAAGATTACTTGTAATTAGTGTTGATTCAGCAGAAGGGACAACAGTCACATTTGACAGCTATGAGGATGAGCAAGGAAGAAGAGAAACAGAATACGGTGATTCTCTATTAGGAAAATCTATTATTATCAAATACAATGAAGGTATTGGTATCAAACATTTAATGGCAAGTTCAACCTTGCCTGAAGTCTATGCCTATGAAGAGATAGAAGGGCGTAAGTTTTGGGATGGCGGACTAATAAGTAATACTCCAATCAGAGAACTGTTAGAAGCACACAAAAAGTTTTGGGAAAAGAGGATAGGTTCTCAAAATCTTGAGAATTCCTCTAAGAAAATGAGAGGTAAGCTAATAGTAGAAGATGATTCAAATGAGTACAAGAAATCACAAGAGCAGATACAAAGGATTCCTGATTTAGAGTTGTACATAGTAAATGTATTCAATCCCAAGGAAAATGTTAGCAATATCGGAGGAGATATTGTACCTCAAGATTTTGATGGAGTCAAAGATAGACATATAGATATAAAATTTAGTGATGGATATGATGCAAAAACAGATGGACTTATCACAGACTATGTAAATTTAATTGAAAGGTTGATTAGTCTTGGAGATAATGATGAGGCAATAAAGGAGAAAATTAACAAAATATTAGATGAATATGCACCGAGACGATTTAATACTGAACAGTACAAGCAATATATTGATATACTCAAAGATACATTCAAGATAGTTAAAGTAGTTCAAATACAACGTAAAGACGATAGTGATAGTATCTCAGGAAAATTTACTGATTTTACCTCGGAAACAATAAGCAAATTAATTCAACTGGGATATGAAGACGCCCTGAGTAAATAAATTATCTTACGCTACAGATTACTATTGTATTACAGGTAATTAACAGTTAATAGCAGCAGAAAACATCAAGATAACAAAGGAAAACACATAGAAACAGCAGGAAAGAGAAAAAAAGCTATGAGCAAGATCATCATTTTATACAACCATATAATCTAGAATGATACTAAGTAGGACAGAAGAATAACATCGAGTTATCAAGCTTTACCGGACCTAAATCTAGGTAAGTAACTAAATACTTACCTACTTGTCACCCTCATCGAACTTTTTACTTAAAGACTTTCCTTTCCTTGTTTCTCATCCCTTATTTTATTGCAGTTTATTACAGCGATTTTAATTAAAGTTGTTTATGCACTGAATAATTTAGCTAAAGAGACATTGCCTTTCATGTACCAGACTAGTATAGAAGGAATTCGTGAAGTGATTAGAGAGTGCTGCAATATTTACCAAACCGATGAGGAGGACAAGTTAGCAGCCTTAAAGTTAATCAAGGAATGCCATGAATCAGTATTCAAGTTAGTAGATGAAGGCCAGAGTGTTATGTACGTGAAGCAGCTGCAGGAGAAGCTGATCCAGATTGAAAGTAGATCGTTACGCTAAAGATTTGTCCAAGAAAATAGACGGTTTTTCTAATATTGACGATATAAACAATCGATTAGCCAAGAACAAGGACGACGAGTATTATCTTGACATAGGATCTCAACCTCCAAGGTTTCTATATTACAGACATAAACGCTGGGAAGAAGCTGGATGAGTGGGGAAAGCTAACTAATGAGGGTGTAGACGACACAATTACTCAAGACGAACTAGACTATTATTTGAAAGCAAACTTAAGAGTACCTCCAGAAGAACGATATAAACACAGAA
>Ga0193701_1000224_pt1 | contig 10349 bp, 14 predicted proteins | sample U3s2metaG_FD_143055 | JGI IMG/M metagenome (GOLD analysis project Ga0193701, IMG submission 143055) | Soil microbial communities from a riparian zone of the East river system, Colorado, United States - U3s2 | ecosystem: Environmental > Terrestrial > Soil > Riparian zone | place: USA: East River...
CTTGTGCACGATGTGCGGCCACCATGGTTTCGTGAGGTCAGGCTGCTGGGAGCCTTGCTGAGCCCCGATCTCGTTGACTCCAAGGATCCTTGGAGTACCATGGGCGGCGAAGGAACGTCGACCAGATACGGGAGCCATCATGCCGGTGCTGAGCCAGAAGGAGTTCTACGACCTCAGGTGGGGCTTCGCCTATGGTGCCGCCGCTGCTGTCACCATCTTCATCACGGTGCTCCTCTGTGGGCTGTTCGGGGTGTTCTCCTGAGCTGTGAGACCCCTGTCACATCGCTCCCACTCCAAGGATCCTTGGAGTATTATAGGTGGTGTAGGGAAGATCCGGTCGAGCGTGGGAGTCACGATGAGGACGATGTACAGGAAGCTCAACAACGATCAACGAATCGGCGTGTGGGCGATAGTCGTCATCCTCATCGGCCTGGCCATCCTCATGATCTTCAGCATCATCAAGGCCTACTTCGACGCACAGGCCGCCGCTAATCCCTCCGACCCCAACGCCCAAGACGGCTTCATCGGCTTCTTGGTGATCTTCGTCATCGTCGGCTTCATCGGCCTGGTCGTCATCGCACTTTCGGCAGGATCGATGATCCTGGGCCGCTGGATGCGCCGCCGGGATGCCGCCTTCGAGGCGTCCATCGCCACCCTGTCGCCCGCCGAGCAGGCTGAGGCCCGGCACCGCCGGACCGTGCAGGAGGCGGCTGTTGCCACCGGCGCTGCCGTGGCCGGTATCGCCGCCCTGAGGTACGGCGGCCACCGTGCGCAGGAGGACCTCGTCCGCACCAGGGCGCGCTGGGACGCCGTCCAGGCGCGCCAGGACGCGCACAGCGCTCAGACGGCCTCTTGGGGATCGCAGGCTCCTGCGGTGGATCTGGCCGACTACGACCGGCCGTCCTACCCGCAGGCCGTGGGCTACTACGGCGAGACCCTGGAGAGCATCAACCGACGGAACGGATACCCCTCGTGAGAACTGCGGAATTCCCTGAGCGGACCTGCCGAGAAGAGGTCGAAGGGAATTTTAGTCAGGTCGGAACCTGCGATGTGGTCATGAACCATAAAGGGCCCTGCGCTTCATTCTCCATCCTGTCCTCCGTGGAGCGCAGGGAAGCCTGGGCAAGGGCCAATCCGGACTGGGAGAAAGATCTCCGAGAGACCGACCCATTCGTCTAAAGCACGATTTTCGCCTAAAGCGTTCCCGGTATATCTGGGGTGCTGCTAACTTTGTCCCCAACAATCTTCCTCAACATGAGCGAAAAGGGGACATCTGTGTCCGAAACCGCTGTCGTCGAGGCGCCTCCGGCTCCTCGGGTGCCCAGCCTCCTCACCCCTGCCGAGGTGGCTCAGCTCTTCCGTGTCGACCCCAAGACCGTCACCAGGTGGGCGAAGGCGGGCAAGCTGACGTCCATCCGGACCCTCGGCGGCCACCGTCGCTACGACGAAGAGGAGGTGCGCGCGCACCTCATCCGCGAGCTTGCCTGAGGAGGCCTCTCCCATGTGGCGTTACCGCACGGAGGTGGACCTCGCGCTGAGTAGGCCACCCCGTGCGGACGTCACCGTCTACGGGGTGGTGCTCGCCGAGACCAATACCGAGGCGCAGCTTGTCGCCACCCTCATGGCCATGAGCTTTCACCCCGGTTGCGTGATGCCGGTGGCCAGCCGGTCGGCGGATCTTGAGTTCGAAGAAGCTTGACGGACTCAGAGATTTTAAAATCTCTTGCTCTCCAAGGATTCCTGGAGTAGAGTGGGCTCTGCCACTCGAAGAAGGGAATCGATCATGAGGATCATCGTCGCTGTCGGCGCCCACTACCCGAATGCGTACCTCTTCAAGGACGTCGACTCTGACGGCAACACCACCTGGGGCGCCGAGGCCGACTACGTGGGTGGGAAGTGGGACGTGCTCCCAGGGCGGGCCAACGCGGTCCAGGCCATGGCGGCCTTGAAGTCCATGCGGCCAGGGGTGACGCGGGAGGAGATGGACGAGGCCTTGGTCCTGCTGTGTGATGTCGAGCAGTGGCAGGCCTTCCAGACCGCGCGTACGTATGCCGACGTCCTGGCCGAACACGACTACCAGGTGAAGTTGTGGGTCTCCCACTACACCGGGGTCGTGTCCGGCGGCGAGCAGCTGACGTCCGAGCGCTTCACCGTCCAGCTGTCGGCCCGGCGCAAGCCGTGGGATCCTTACCTCCTCGTCAGCTGGTCCTCGACCGGCCGGGGCGCCCGGCGTCGCTCTACCAGGCGCCTGCCTGCCGCGCTGTACCAGGGCACCCACAGCAAGCGGGTGTTGCGGACCAAGTTGGAGCTGGATTCCTGGGTCTTCACCATGACGGCCTGAACTGGAAGATCCGTCCACAGCGAAGCGTGGGAGAGGTCGGCGCAATCGGTCGATCTCTCCCATTTTGCTTGGTAGGCTCACGGCACACTACCCAGGAGGAGCGGTGGCGCCCGAAACTGTGCCAGATCGTGAACGTAGGCTCGCCGAAGAGCTGACCCAGATCCGGGTGGCTCTCGGCCGGGTCGCCGCGTTCGAGGGCCTGGATACCAGCCCCACCGCGATGATGGTTGATGAGCTGGTTCGCGATCACGAGGAGCTCGAAGCGCGCATCGACGCGGCCATGATGATCGTCAGGGAGCTCGCCGATGGGGCGCGTATCGCTCTGGGCAAGCCCCAGCCGTACGACGATGAGACCTGGGTGGGCGAGATCCGTGAGATCGGCCGTCTCCTCCAGGGTGGTACCCGCGTGCCGGATACCCCCGAAACGCTGAAAGAGGACGAATGAGTAGCTCTTACCCCAACAGCATCGCCTACCTGGCGATCGGCGGTCCGCTGAATCATCAGCTGATCACTCAGCAGTTCCCGGTGCGGCGGATGGAGTTCGATGTCCAGGGCGAGACCCAGGCCTACGTCAAGGTGCCCATCTCGATCTTCAACCGGACCTTCGAGGTGCTGGTCTACGAGCCGCTGACGAGCCAGCAGGATCTGGCTGCTGCATTGGCCAACGCCCTGCTGGCCGAGCGCGCCATCCCACTGTGGGAGCGAGGCGTCGCCATGACCCCCACTGTGGGCCAGGACGGTCCTCCGGCGGCTCCCCACCCTCAGGACGCGATCGAAGACGCCGGTCGCTGAGAGAGGCTCTCAGGGCCGTCTGGGCCAGGCTCAAGAGCCGGATCGCACTCCAAGGATTATTATGAGGTTGCGTCCTGGCCGGAGCTGAGGTAGCGTCTCAAATCAGCGCCTTCCGGTGCGAAGGGACTCGGCTACTTCACTCTCATTTCACGGGAACTCGATGACGCCGACCTCAGGTAGATCTCGGAGGGCCACAACTTCACAAGACGCACCTCCCGGTGCGTAGGCGAACGGTTACTTCTTGGTTCGATTCCGAGTGGCCCCTCGTGGGGCCATCGCCCAATTGGTTAGGGCTACCCGGACGCCGCCTTGATCTCGGGAGGCCGAAAACTTCATATGCAGGTGCCCGGTGCGCTGGCGAGCGGTTACTTCTTCTGCAAAAAGAGACCTGCCGGTTCGATTCCGGTATTGGGTGGCCCCGGTAAACACCGACCGCCGACTTGATCTCGGGCACCTCGCATATGGATATAACTTCAGATGGTGGGCGCCCGGTGCGCAGGTGAGGGTTACTTCGCATTGGGAGCCGGTTACGCAGGTTCGACTCCTGCCGTCCCAACTCGATGGGACGTAGCTCAACGGCAGAGCACCGAAACGTTTCCCCTGACCGACTTGATCTCGGGCGCCGCCTCATCTGGAGTGCCGACAACTTCATAGAGATGCCCGGTGCGCAGGCGAGGGTTACTTCACCTTTTAAGTGAGAGGTCGCGGGTTCGAGTCCCGTCGGCGGCTTCGGCCGCTGTAGCTCAGTTGGCAGAGCACTACGTTCCCCTCACCGTTTTGATCTCGGGCATCCTCTGTGAAGATCGGGCGGTCTCCCTCTCTCGATCCGCGAGGAGGGATTTTTTAATGTCCAAGTTCAACAAGACCGGCGCCCGGGTGGGCGCCACCAGCCCGGTGAAGACCGAGCCGGTCGCCTCGGGCCTGACCTACGAGCGGGCGCCCGGCTACAAGCGTGGCACGCATGGCGAGCTGTTCCTGCTGGCCGTGGCCAACATGGTCGGCGAGGACACCTTCTACGAGCGCGCGAAGGCGCGCGACGACCGCTTCGTGAGCCTCGTGCGCCAGCTCGCGGTGGAGGACCCCGAGTGGGTCTTCGAGATGGCGCGCTGGCTGCGCTCGGAGGCCAACATGCGTTCGGCCTCGATCGTTGTGGCGGTGGAGTTCGTCAAGGCTCGCCTGGACGACAACGCCTATCGCACCGAGGCGGAGCTGATTCGCGCCGAGCGGGAGGCAGCCGAGGATGGCGGCCTGAACCGCCGGATCGTTAACGTCGTCCTGCAGCGCGCGGATGAGCCGGGCGAGCTGCTGGGCTACTGGTCGTCGAAGTACGGAGATGGCCGGAACTTCCCCAAGGCGGTCAAGCGTGGTGTTGCCGACGCGGTGGTCCGGCTCTATGACCAGTATGCCCTGCTCAAGTACGACACCGACTCCAAGGCATACCGGTTCGGCGACGTGCTGGAGGTCGTTCACCCGACCTTTGACCCGCTCAAGCCGTGGCAGGCCGATCTGTTCGAGCACGCCATCGACCGGCGCCATGGTCGCGATAAGGAGACTCCGGTCTCGCTGGAGATGGTTGCCGCCAACGCCTGGCTGCGCGAGGCCGTCAAGGAGGACAAGAAGCTGCTGCTCGATCCGGGCAAGGTCCGGGCGGCGGGTCTCACTTGGGAGGACACCCTGTCCCTCGGTGGGAAGCTGAAGCTGGACAAGCAGGCGCTGTGGATGTCCATGATCCCCTCCATGGGGTACATGGGCCTCCTGCGGAACCTGCGCAACTTCGACGACGTCCGGCTGCCCGACGGGCTGGCCAAGCAGGTCGCCGACCGGCTGAGCGACCCGGAGCGGGTGGCCAAGAGCCGTCAGTTCCCGTTCCGCTTCCTGTCGGCCTACAACGCCAACAGGGGCTCGCTGCGCTGGGCCTGGGCGCTGGAGCAGGCCCTCAACCACTCGCTGGTCAACGTGCCGTCGCTGCCCGGCCGGACGCTGATCCTGGTCGACCGCTCGGGCTCGATGTTCGATACGGTCTCGGAGAAGTCCGGTCTCAACCGGGCCGATTCGGCTGCGCTGTTCGGCACCGCGCTGGCGCTGCGCTCGGCTTCGGCCGACCTGGTCCAGTTCGGCACGAACTACTCCTCGGTCAGCTTCCGCCGGGGCGACTCGATCCTGCGGGCGGTGGAGAAGTTCGGCCATATGGGCGGCACCAACACTGCGTCGGCGGTGCGCGGGAACTTCAGGGACCACGACCGCGTGGTGATCGTCACCGACGAGCAGGCGGGGCGTGGCTGGTACGGCGGCGACCCCACCAAGGCCGTCCCGGCGAAGGTGCCGGTCTATACCTGGAACCTGGCGGGCTACAAGCACGGCCACGGTCCGTCCGGCGAGGACAACCGGCATACCTTCGGCGGCCTGACCGACCAGGCCTTCAAGATGATCCCGCTGCTGGAGGCCGGTCGGAATGCCGATTGGCCCTGGAAGTCCTGAAAAGGAGCAAGTAATCCGACCCGGCCGCATGTATCCTGATGCGGAACTCAGTGCGGGATATCTGGGCCCGCTTTAACCCGACAGGGCGGCCTTGTGCCGCCCTGTCGGCGTCTGTGGATTAGGGGCAAGTCAGACATCTGCTTGCTGTCTCCAGGAATCCTTAGTAGAGTCCGGCTCCTCTGGGGAGGACCGGCGGATATCGATCGATCGCTCGGTCACCCCGCTGATCGATCGAAGGAGATCCATGAAGAGGTACCTGATCACCGCGTTGTTCGCGGTGACGGCGGTGCTCGGCGCGCTGGCCGTACCGGCCTCCGCGTCGCCTGTCGCGCATACCCCGAAGCTCGTCCTGTGTTCCGAGAACGCCCCGACGGCCGAGACCGTCAGCACCGAGGGTCTGCACCACATCGGTCACAGCCTCCTGCGGGGCTGGTACGTCTGTGTGGAGGGCAAGCCGGTCTGGCTGAAGGCCAGCATCGAGACCAAGACCTGGTGCAACGAGCGCTCCAACATGAAGTTCGAGGTCAAGATCCTCGTGGTGCGCAACGGCGACGTGGTGCTGAAGCGCGAGATCCTCTGGAAGACGAAGAAGGACCTCGGCCTGTGCGTGACCCCGAGTCCCACGCCGACCGACACCGTGACGCCTTCGCCGACGCCGACCGTAACGGTGACGACTCCGGTGAACAACCCGGCGCCTCCTGCGGTCGCGGTTCCCGGTCAGCCCAGCTTCACCGGCTGACCATTCGTTTCTCCACGATGTGAGAGGGCGGCTCCGGATGGGGCCGCCTTTCTCGCAAGGAGGGATTTCCCCCGATGAACAAGCCTCTGATTTTCGCCAGGATCGTAACCTCGCTGCTGGCCGTAACCTCGCTGCTGGCCGTGAGCTCTTGTGGCGGCTCCGGCCAGAAGGTCACCGCGACGCGCTCAGCGCCCACCTCCGCTCCTTCTGGCGCCGGAGCGGGAGAGAGCATCATTCTCACCGCCAGGAGCTCACAGGCGCGCGTGTACAGCTCCGTGACCGGCTCTGCCTACAAGACGGTGCGGGCGCCCCGGCCGGGAGTGCCGCTGACCTTCCTGGCGATCGACACCGATGACTCCGGCCGCTGGAAGGCCCTCCTGCCGACGCCGCCCAACGGGTCCACCGGCTGGCTTGACTCCAAGGACGTCCGGGTCAGCAAGACTCCGTACATGTTGGAGATCCGCCCCCGGGTCCGGCAGTTGCGGCTGTACAAGCTCAACGAGATCTTGACTGTGTACGGCGTCGGTGTCGGCACGAAGGCCACCCCCACCCCGACGGGAAATTACTTCATTACTCAACTGGTCAGGCCGTCGAACCCCGGCGGTCCGTATGGTCCCTTCGCCTTCGGGCTCTCTGCCCGGTCGTCCAAGGTGAAGAACTGGGCCGGTGATCCTATCGTGGGGATCCACGGCACCAACCGGCCCGAGTTGCTGCCCGGGGCCGTGTCGAACGGCTGCATCCGCATGGACAACACCGTGATCACCAGGCTGGCCAAGCTGTTGCCGCTCGGCACGCCGGTGACCATCAAGGCGGCGTAGACTCGGCGCTGCGCGATGATCGCGAGGCCCGGTCTCCTGGGGGGTGGACCGGGCCTCGTCCATTTCAGGACCTTGGTCCTCTCTGCCCGTAGATCAGTTGACACTCCAAGGATTCTTGGTAGAGTTGCACTCGTCAACCTCTCCCCATAATCCTTGGAGGTTCATCATGGGTTCAGGCGCTGGCCTGCCCTTCACCGGGTTCAACACGCTGGTCTACGGTGCCGTTGGTCTCGTCACCACGGTCGCTGGGGCGGTGGCCGCAGTGGTCGCGCGTCTTCGCGGTCGGGGCGAGTGACGACCGTAACGGTCATCATCCCGGCCTATAACGAGGAGGCCGTCCTGGGGGACACCTTGGAGGCTCTCGTTGGTCAGACGGTTCCGGCGGAGGAGATCATCGTCGTTGACGATGGCTCCTCCGACCGGACGCCCGAGATCGCGGCCAGGTACATGGTGACCGTCCTCCGACCCGGCCGTAATCTCGGTAGCAAGGCCAAGGCGCAGAACTTCGCGCTGGAGCACTGCAAGACCGATCTGGTGCTGCCGGTAGACGCCGACACCATCCTCGACACCAACTACATCGAAGAGATCAAGAAGCCGTTCGACGACCCCAACGTGGTCATCGCGGCCGGGTGCGTCCAGACCCGCTACGCCAAGCGGCCGACCGAGCGCGGGCGCCAGATCGAGTACCTCTTCGGCTTCCACTGGTTCCGGCCGATCCAGAACAACGCGAACAGCCCCATGGTCTGCTCGGGTTGCTGCTCGGCCTTCCGCCGATCGACGGTGGTCCTAATGGGGGGGTTCCCGGAACGCACCATCGTCGAGGACATGGACTTCACCTGGACCCAGCAGATCGCCGGTCGCAAGGCGGTCTATGTCGGCAAGGTCACCTCTTGGGCGGCCGACCCGGACAACGTCAAGGACCTGCGTAAGCAGACCTGGCGCTGGATGGCTGGCTTCATGCAGAACGTCCGTCTGCACTGGTGGAACCTGATCAAGCACAAGCCGATGCTGGCGACCTGGGTGGGGCTGTCCCTGCTCGACATGATCATCGCGCCGTTCTGGTGGCTGGCGCCGTTCTTCCTGGTTTTCGTCTTCAACAAGACCCCCGGGTCGACTTTCGTCTGGTACGGCGGCGCCGAGCTGGCAATGACCGTGCCGCCGCTGATCTACGCGGCCATCCGGCGCAAGGTGCCGGTCTGGCAGGTGCTGATCAACGTCCCGTTCGTCTATCTGAACAAGGCGGTGAACAACTACTACGCATGGAAGGCGCTAATCGTCGAGCTGATCCTGGTCCCGCTGGGGCTGTCGGAGGGCCTGACGACCTACGTCAAGGGTGGCCGCAACGAGGCGACCGAGCAGGCCAAGCCCGCCACGGTCATCCCGATCAACCGGGGTCGCAGGGTTGCCACCGAGGTGGCCGCGCACCCGGTGCGGGTGGCGTCCATTAGCGTGGCGGCGAGCATCGCGTTCTTCATCGGCATGTCGCTGCCCACGGTGCTGGCCTGGAACCAGGCGACTCCGGCGAAGCAACCTACGGCTGCCGCTCCGTCGGCATCGGCTCCTGGTCAGACCAAGGTGGTCAGGGGCGGTCAGCAGGCCGCAAGGGTTACGCTGCCGCAGCTGGCAGTACCCGGCACCACGCCGCCCGGCGTCCAGCCGACGTCGCCCCGCCCGGTGGTGGCTCCGGCGCAGCTTCCGGCCCGTGGTGTCCCGACTAGTTCCGTTCCGTTCCACCCGCGTCCCACTCAGTCCGCGTCATCGGCTCCGGTTACCTCCCTCCCGGAACCGACGCCGACGGATACCGGGACGCCCTCCCCCACCCCGACGGATACCGAGACTGCGGAGGCCCCTCCGCTCGGTTGATCTTTGTCGAGGTGGCGGCGGCCGACCTGCGAACTCAGCAGGTCGGCCGCCGTCCTGTCTGCTGCCAATTACCTGCTAGTTGCTGCCAAATTAGCAGTAAGAGATTTTAAAATCTCTTGCCCTCATAAGGATTCCTGGAGTAGAGTGGCCTTAGCCACGAACGAAGGAGAGCCTCATGGGCACGAGCCGCAACCTCAGCACCGTCTACTCGACCACACTGGACAAGGGCCGTCCCCTTGCCACCCGCACCGGCAAGGTCATTCACCGACTGGAGCGGGCCTACCTCTCGCAGGGCAAGGCCGAGACCAGCTGCCACAAGTTCCTGAAGGTGGTCACCCTCGTCCACCAGACGCTGGCCGAGAAGAAGGGGCGCTGGGGCGTGGTCCTGGGTACCGGCACCGTGCCGACCTGCCGAGGCTGCTACCTCGCCCACGTCAAGTGGGTCGAGGAGACCACCTCCTGACCTGCATCTACCAGCTTGCTCCCAGGTCCTTCCAGTCCTGGGAGCAAGCTGGTCCCATGGGAATGAGATTTTAAAATCCTTGCTGAAGGAGCTGAAGTACCTCGCCGATGAGGGCAAGTTGATGCTCCACCGCTACAGCAAGTTCGAAGCGACCGTGTGGATCAGCACCGTGCCGCCGGAAGAAGAGCCGCAGCCTTTTGACGAGGCGGCCGAGCTGGAAGCGGCTGTGCGAACCCTGGCCGAGGCTCGGCCGCCGTTCCCGGAGTTCCAGGACGCCGGTGAGGTCGAGGTGCTGTTCACCCCCGACGAGCTCGTCCGGCTGCTGACCGGCTCGCGGTTGGGCGTGCAGGAGATCAACGGCAAGAAGGCCTACGCCCGGCTCGTCACCCACGCCGAGTACCTGGCCTGGTTGGAGGTCGAGAGGATCAAGACCGAGGCGCGCGGCCACACCTTCCCGACGTGGACCGAGGCCGAGAAGCAGGACCTGGCACGCAAGATCGCCCCGATTCCCGAGGAGTTCGGCAACCGGCTGCTGGGCATTCCCGACTACCGCTGAGGAGATCCTCGTGTTCGAGCAGAAGACCGGCGTATGGTGCGATTTCAACGACGGTGAGCGGGAGGCCTTCGAGACCATCCTCGACCTGGCTGACCGGCATGTGAACGAGGTCCCGGGCCGTAAGGATCGTGACTACACCTTGCTGATGGTCAGCGAACTGCGGCGAGTGTTCGAGCTGCCCCGGGACAGGTTCACCAAGGAAGCAGTACGAGCCCAGCTCGCCGACCGACGTAAGGACTCACATGTCAGTCGGGCGGTTGTGCGATGCGTCCGAAACGAGTGCGTGGAGACGGTCGAGG
>Ga0193701_1000225_pt1 | contig 10341 bp, 10 predicted proteins | sample U3s2metaG_FD_143055 | JGI IMG/M metagenome (GOLD analysis project Ga0193701, IMG submission 143055) | Soil microbial communities from a riparian zone of the East river system, Colorado, United States - U3s2 | ecosystem: Environmental > Terrestrial > Soil > Riparian zone | place: USA: East River...
ACCGAGAAACGCGGTGTCTCCGGATCACCGTGCAGCTTGCATCCTGGCCTGACGCGGCCGGCGGCGGTGTCAGCCTGCTCGACGGCCCAAAGCCCGCGCGCGGAGCTGCGCGAGCAGCGTCGTCGGCGTCATGAACGGACCGGCCGTCTTCTCCGGCGTCTTCGCCAGCGAAGGGTCGAGCGGGCGGTGGATGTCCCGGCATTCGAGGCAACGCAACGACCCCACCCACAGAAGGGTCTCCTCGATCGGCCCGCCACACGCCAGGCACACGTTCGCGCCTGCGCGCGCAGGAGGCTCGTCACTCCAATTCGCCATACCGCAGTCCATCCCCCTTGCCGCCTCCTCAAAGCTAAGGGCTTCGCGCCGAAACTCCTATCCCTTGATCGAGTGACACCACGATTCGGGTTTCGACAGTTCCGTTGACAAGTCCTCCGCCATCCGCCCAAACTCGTCCGATGGCTGCGGCTCTTGATTCCGTCGACGTCCCTGTCGCGCTCCTCGGCTACGGCGCTGTCGGCGCGGCCGTGCACCGCCTCCTCGAAGACGGCGCGGACGACATCGAGCGTGCAACGGGGCACCGGCTTCGGGTCGTTCGGGCGCTCGTCCGGGATCCCGGGCGCCAACGGGATTCTGCGATGGGGGAAGGGGTGCTCACGACCGACTTCGCCGCGATCCGCGACGACTCGGCCATCGCCGTGGTGGCCGAGGTAATGGGCGGCACCGAGCCGACAGCGGACTACGTGCTGGATCTCCTGGGCGCCCGCAAGCACGTCGTCTCGGCGAACAAGCAGCTCGTCGCGCGGCGCGGCGCCGAGCTCTTCGCAGCTGCGTCCGAGGCAGGCGTTCAGCTTCGCTTCGAGGCGTCGGTCTGCGCAGCGATCCCCGTGATCAAAGTCCTCCGCGAGGCGCTCGTCGTCACGAACGTGCATCGCGTACTCGGGATCGTCAACGGCACGACCAACTTCATCCTCACGGAGATGGAACGCGGCTCGTCGTTTGCCGACGCGCTTGCCGAGGCGCAGCGACTCGGCTACGCGGAGGCCGACCCGACGGACGACATCTCGGGCGCCGACGCAGCGGCGAAGATGGCGATTCTCGCGACGGTTGCCTTCGGCTCACGGGTCGGGCTCGAGGCGGTGAATCACTCGGGCATCGACACGATCCAGCCGCAACACGTGCAGGCGGCCGAACAGCTCGACATGGTCGTCCGCCTCGTCGGTGCAGCGACACTCGAGGACGGCGCGGTCGACGTTCGGGTGCATCCTGCATTCATCAACCGTCGCCATCCGCTTGCGAGCGTCGAGGGCCCGTTCAATGCCGTGATGCTGCAAGGCGACGCAATTCGGGAGATCACGCTCGCCGGTCCCGGCGCAGGCGGCGTCGAGACGGCATCGGCTGTGATCGCCGACATGGTCAGCGTCATCGGCACGACCGGTACCGGGTTCCTGCAGAACGACGCGTCGTGGCGAACGCTCGAGACGCTGCCGCCGGGAGATCTGCGCTCCCCGTTCTACGTGCACATCGAGGTTGCCGACCGCCCGGGTGTGCTCGCGCACGTCGCCGAGCGGCTGGGTGGACAGGGTGTGTCGATCGCGCGCCTCACCCAGAACCTCCTCAACGGCTCTGCCGCGCTCGATCTCGTCACGCACGATGCACCTGCCGGCCGAGTCGACTTGGCGCTCGAGGAGATCGCGAACCTGGAGGAAGTCCTTCGCCCGCCCGACGTGTTCCCCGTCGTCCACGACCGCGGCGTCTAACCCGTGACTCAACCTCTGGCCGAGCGCTACCGCGAGCGACTCCCGCTCACGAACGAGACACCGATCATCTCTCTCGGCGAGGGCTCGACGCCGCTGCTGCCGGCCCCACGGCTGTCCGAGTTCCTCGGGAGCGAGGTCTGGCTGAAGTGGGAGGGAGCGAATCCGACGGGCTCCTTCAAGGACCGCGGGATGACGATCGCCTTGTCGAAGGCGCTCGAGGAGGGCGTCGAGGCGGTCGTCTGTGCCTCGACAGGCAACACCGCCGCGTCCGCCGCTGCGTACGCGGCACGCGCCGGTCTGCCGGCGCTCATCTTGCAGCCGGCCGGTGCCGTCGCGCTCGGCAAGCTCGCCCAGGCTCGGGCGCTCGGGGCGCGCGTCCTCGAGGTGCGTGGCTCCTTCGACGAGGCGATGACGGCAGCCCGAGAGCTTGCCGCGCGCGGCACGCATGCACTCGGACGTACTGACGCTTCCGTACGGCGGCGGCGGCAACACGCGCGCGTACTTCAAGGGCTTCGACGAAGCGGGTGCGGGCCTGCCGCGTCTGGTACTCGGCGAATCGACCTCGCGCGCAACGACGATCGCCTCGGCGATCCGCATCGCGGATCCGGTCCACGCCCAGGAAGTCGAAGAGGCACTGGAGCGCTCGAACGGTGCAATCGTCGCGCTCGACGACGACGACATCATCGAGGCGTGGAGGCTGCTCGCCCACGAGGAGGGTGTGTTCTGCGAGCCCGCCTCCGCTGCTTCGGTCGCTGCGGCAATGACGCTTCCGCGGGAGTCAGGCCACCGCGTCGTTTGCGTTATCACCGGCCACGGCCTGAAGGATCCGGAGAGTGTCACGCGCCTCACTCCTCCGTCGCTGCCGGTAGATCCCGACCCGGACGCCATCGCCGACGCCGCCCGGTGACGATCCGCGTCAGAGCACCGGCGACGACCGCCAACCTCGGCCCAGGGTTCGACTGCGCGGCTGTGGCGCTCGACCTCTGGAATGAGTTGGAGGTGAGCGACGGTGACGGCGCACCCGACGAATCGCACCTTGGTGTCCAGGCGTTCGCGCGATTCGCTCCGACCGCGGGACGCCGCTTCGAGTTCCTCGATCGCATTCCACGCGAGCGCGGCCTCGGTTCGAGCGCCGCGATCGTCGCGCTCGGACTGGTCGCCGGTGCCCTTGCTGCGGGCATCGATCCCGACCCCGAGTCGCTGCTTGCGTCCGGGCTCGACCTCGAAGGTCACGGCGACAATCTCGCCGCCGCCCTCGCAGGAGGCGTTTGCCTCACGTGGGAGAACCGCATCGCTCGCGTGGCCGACGACGTTCCCGCGGTGCCGATCGGCATCGTGCCGGAGACCCGCGTGATCACTGCCGAGTCACGAGCTGCTCTCCCCGAGCACGTGACGCACGGCGATGCAGCTTTCACGGCCGGCCGGGCGGCACTTCTCGGCGCAGCGCTTGCCTCGGGATCGGAGGAGCTCTTCGCTGCAGCACTCGACGACCGGCTGCACGAGCCCTACAGGTCGACGCTTCTGACCGAGGTTCGGCAGGCGCTTCCCGACGGCGCGCTCGGCGCGACGCTCTCCGGATCCGGGCCGACCGTGATCGTCTGGGCGCGACGGTCCGCCGCACACGACTGCGAACGGGCCCTCGAGCAGCGTTTCGGCGCGGAGAAGGTCGTGTCGTTCGCGGTGTCTCGACGCGGAGCCGGCCCAGCGAGTCTTTAAAGAACCGCTGAACCTCGCTACCGTCCAAGTGTGGACGCGCATACGCTCGAGGTGCTCGAGTTCCCGACGATACTCGGCCGGCTGGCGGCCGCTACCGAAACCGAACATGGTTCGTCACTTGCACGCGCGCTTGAACCGTCACCGAATGCACGTGAGGTCGCGCGACTGCAAACATTGACGAGCGAGGGAATTGATCTCTACGACGAGAGTGCGGAGCCGTCGTTCGCCGGGATCGACGACGTGCGTGACGCCGCCGAGCGCGCAGCCTTCGGGGCCAGCTTGCGCATCGACGAGTTGCACCGGATCGCGAGGTCGGTGAACGTCGGGCTGGCCGCACGCGAGGCGCTGGCCACGAACGCCGTCGCGAAGCAGCTCCGCGCCTTGCTCGAACCGATCGACCCCGCGCTCGCGCCTGTTGCGGCTGCGATCGACTCCACCGTCGAGGAGGACGGCTCCGATTTGCGCGACAACGCATCTCCGTTGCTGCGAAAACTTCGCGCCGAGCTGCGCAAAGGACGTCATCGAGCAGTCGAGGAGCTGACGAAGCTGGCCCGCTCGAGCTCCCTTCGCGATTTCCTGCAGGAGACGTTCATCACCGAGCGCGGCGGCAGACCCGTACTGGCCGTGAAGATCGGCGCGCGCAGCAAGGTGCCGGGGATCGTGCACGACGCGTCGAGCTCCGGACAGACACTCTTCGTCGAGCCGCTCGCAGTCGTCGAGCTGAACAACGGGCTTGCCGAGGCGGCGAGCGCCGAACGCGAGGAAGTCGAGCGGATCGTCCGCGAGCTCTCCAAGCAGGTCGGCGAGCATGCCGCCGCTCTGGCGGTGCTCGTGGAGGCGACCGGCGCGGTCGACCTTGCGCTCGCTCGTGCCGTTCTCTCGCGACGCTGGCGCGGCGCGGGGGTTCGCGCAACCGACGCGGTCCGGCTGGTCGGAGCGCGGCATCCCCTGCTCGACCCCGCGGAGGCGGTGCCGATCGATCTCGACCTCGGCGAGTTACGCGCGCTTGTCATCAGCGGGCCCAACACCGGCGGGAAGACGGTGGCGCTGAAGACACTCGGCCTTGCGGCGCTGCTGCATCAATCCGGGCTGCGGCCGCCGGCGGTCACGGCCGAGCTCCCCGTGTTCGACGAGGTGCTCGCCGACATCGGCGACGAACAGTCGATCGAGATGAGCCTCTCGACCTTTTCCGGACATCTGCGGAACATCGTGGAGATCCTCAGCGCTGCGACGGCGCGCTCGCTCGTCCTGCTCGACGAGCTCGCAGCGGGAACCGATCCTGTGGAGGGATCCGCCCTGGCGCAGTCACTCGTCGCTCGACTTGTCGCGCAGGCGAGGCTCACGGTCGTGACAACGCACTATCCCGAGCTCAAGGAGTGGGCGAGCGCGACGGAGGGTGCAGCCAACGCGGCCACCGGCTTCGACGCCGAGACCTATGCACCCCTCTACGAGGTGATGCTCGGCCGGCCGGGGACCTCGCAGGCACTGAGAATGGCCCAGCGTCTGGGCCTCGACGCCGAACTGGTTGCCGATGCGCGCAGCCGGGTGTCGCCCGAGCAGTTGCGCGTCGCGGCGCTCCTGGCAGAGGCGCAGGCAGCAGCGACCGCTGCGGTCGAGGCGCATGACGCCGCGCTGCGGCGTGAAGCTGAGGCGGACGAGGCGATGGAGCGCGCGCGCGAGCATGAAGTGCTGCTTGCAGGTGAGATCGAGAAGGTCCGCGCTTCCGCGGCGCATGAGCGCGAACTTGCAGTCGGCGAAGCGCGGCGCGAGCTCGAGGAAGCCCGGCAGGAGCTACAGAGATTCCGCGAAGAGCTGCGCGCCGCCCGACGCCATGAGCGGGATCGCGGAGTCTCCGCAGAAGCAAACGCAGCGGAGCGAGACAGGGACCGGCGGCTCGGCGCCGCTGTCGAGCTCGTGCAACAGACAGAGGAGATGTTGCGCCGCCTCGACGAGCCGCTGACCCCGATTGCGCCGTTCGCGCCTGGTGATCCGGTGACTGCGCTCGAGCTCGGTGTTCGAGGCACGATCGCGACGCTCGAGGGTGACGAGGCTGAGGTGATCGGTACGGGCGGCCTGCGTGTGCGCGTGCCGGTCGGGCGGCTCACGCCCGACCGCAATCGAGTGTCGCCAGCGGAAACCGAGCCGGCTGTTCGCGTCGTTGCTGCCTCGCGCGCCGACGTCTCCGACCAGCTCGACGTCCGCGGTACGACGGCGCAGGAGGCGCGAGAGGCTGTTCGCTCCCTTGTGGACGACGCCGCTCTCGCGGGCCTGCAGACGGTGCATGTGGTCCACGGCCGCGGCGCCGGCGTCCTCCGCGCGGCCGTCAGGGGCGAGCTCGACAACCATGCGCTCGTCGAGCGCTACGAGCCGGACTCGGCCGACGGCGCCACTCTCGTGCACCTGGCCTAGGGCCTTCCTCCCGTCGAGGAGGCCGTCCGATCGATTCGGGACGATCCCGGGGCGAGGACCGTCACGGGGATCCGGGTGCCGCAACTCGAGGTTCTCCATGAGGCTCACCGCCTCCTCGGTCCCGCTCTCCCCGAGAGGGCGGCTCTCCCCCGAGTCGCCCTCCGCTTCCGACGCGCGTGAAACGCTAGGCGAATGAGCACGGTTCCGTTGTGGCGAAACCGCGACTTCGTGCTGCTCGAGACGGGGCGGCTCCTTTCGAGCATGGGCAGCGCGTCAACCTCGATCGCTTACCCGCTGCTCGTCCTCGCCGTGACGCACTCGCCCGCCAAGGCCGGGCTCGTGAGCTTCGCGCGTCTCCTTCCTGCCGCGCTCTTCGGCCTCTTCGCCGGGGTCGCAGCGGATCGCTGGAACCGCAAGCACATCATGATCGCCGCGGACGCCGTCCGCGCTCTCGCGATCTCGGGTCTTATTGCCATTGTTCTGTTCGACCCACATGCGTTCTGGCCGATTCCGATCGTCGCGTTCGTCGAGGGGACCGGGTCGACGTTCTTCGGCACCGCTCAGGCAGGTGCCCTGCGCGCCGTCGTGCCGTTGCGCCAGCTCCCTACGGCCGTGGGAGCACGCGGGGCGCGTGAGGCGACGGTCACGCTCGCGGGACCGCCCATCGGGGGCGCACTCTTCGGGCTCGGCCGCGCCGTGCCGTTCATCTTCGACGCCGTGTCGTACGCCTTCTCGTTCCTCTCGCTGCTCGCGATGCGGACGCCGTTCCAGGAGAAGCGGGCCATCGACACGTCGAGACTTCGGGCTCAGGTCGCCGAAGGCTTCCGCTTTCTCTGGGACCGGCCGTTCCTGCGGACCTGCGCGTTCGTCTACGGGCTCGGCAACTTCGCCGGGCCGGGCCTGCTCTTTGCTCTCGTCGTCATCGGCAGGAGCCAGGGCCTGTCGGGTGGCGAGATTGGCCTGCTCACGGCCTCGTTCGGCGCGTGCCTGCTGCTCGGCTCGCTGGCGTCGCCCCTCTTCCGCCGAGTCTTCTCGATGAGGACGATTCTCCGGATGGAGCTCTGGGCGTGGCTCGGCTGCGCGGTGTTCCTCGTCTGGCCGAATGTCTACGTGCTGACCGCCGCGATTCTGCCGGTGGCGGTGGTCATCCCGGTGACGAACTCGGTTGTCGAGGGCTACCGGATCGCCATGACTCCGGACCGGTTGCTCGGCCGGGTCGAGAGCGTTCGAAGCACCATTTCGCAGCTCATCACCCCGCTCGGCCCCCTGACGGCGGGCGTGCTCCTCACCTACGCGTCACAGCGCGCGGCGATTGCCGTCTTCGCGGTGTTCGGCCTCGTGTTGGCGCTGTGGGGAACGCTGAGCCCGTCGATCCGAAACGCGCCGAGCCTCGACGAGGTGGACGCACTGCAAACGGTCTAGGCTCGCGTCGTGCCCGCTGAGCCCGACGTTCTGATCATCGGCGCAGGTGTCGTCGGGCTGTCGATCGCCTACCACCTCGACCAGCGCGGCGCGTCCGTGACCGTGCTCGATCGTGCCGGCATCGGTGCGGGCGCCTCGGGCGTTCAGCCCGGTGGGCTACGTCAACAATGGGGCACGCGCGTGAACTGCACGCTCGCGCGTGAGTCCATGGATTTCTACGCCGACGTCCGGGAGCGGTTGCAGATGCGAGTCGATCCAGGATTCCGCGCGTGCGGCTATCTCTTCCTTGCGCACTCGGAGGACGTCCTCGGCAGGTTGCGCGAGAACGTTCGACTTCAAAATGACCTCGGCGTCTCGTCGCGCATCGTGGCACCCGGCGACGCGGTGGAGCTCGTGCCTGGTCTCGACGTCGCAACCGTGGTCGGCGGTGCGTGGAGCGCTGACGACGGTTACTTCGACCGGCCGCAGTCGATCGTCGAGGCCTTCGGAGCATTGGCGGACGTGCAACTCGGAGACGTGCGGGCCGTCGGCGACGACGGCGTGGTCACACTGCAGAGCGGAGACGAGCTCGCGCCGGCCGCGGTTGTGATCGCGGCGGGTGTCGACACGCCGCGTCTCCTCCCCGAGCTTCCCATCCGTGCAGAAGCCCGCTACCTCTTCTTCAGCGATCCGATCGCCGAGCGGCTGCTCGAGCCGCTCGTCATCTCGGCCGAGTTCCGATTTGCAGCGAAGCAACTGGCCGACGGGCGTCTGCTCGCAAGCGATCTCGGCGCGCACGGTCAGCCGGAAACGGACTCGGAAGACTGGCGTGCGACGGTGAGAGCGGCGCGCGAGGCGCTTCTGCCGCGGCTGGTCTACGTCGCGCTTCCCCAGCTCGTCGAAGGCCTCTACGACGTGACGCCCGATCACCAGGCGATCCTCGGCCGCGTGCGCGACCGGGTGTGGGTCGCTGCCGGCTTCAGCGGTCACGGGTTCATGCACGCGCCCGCGGTCGGAAGGATCCTCGCCGAGGCCGTGCTCGAGGCGGGAGAAGACGAGGCGCTCGGCATCCTCGACCCCGATCGCTTCGCCGACGGTCGCCTGGTGCCCGAGCCCCAGGTGGTCTAGACCGCGACGCGGAGCCGCGGCAGGACGCCCTTGCAAAGCAGCTCGACGCCACGCCGCTCGGGTGCTCCGTGTGGTGTGCCGAAGTCGACGCGCCTGGCGCCCGCGGCGAAGACGGCTTCCGCGTGTTCTGCCACCTCGTCGGGCGTCCCAGCGAAGGAGAACCGGTCGAGGAGGTCATCCGGGATCAACGAGCCGGCGGCGTCGTGATCGTCGGCGTCGACGTGTTCGCGTACCCGTGCGATCAGCTCGGGGTCGACCTCGACGGTCGGATCGAGCTCGGCGACGACTGCGAGGTACATCGCCACCTCGCGGCGTGCAATGCGCCGTGCGCGTGCGCCGTCGTCGTCGACGACTGTCACCGCACCGAGCACGATGCCTACGTCGGGATTCGCGATCCGCTGCCCCAGCACAGGCACGACATCGGGATTCGCACTGCCGCCGACCTTCAGCTCCTGAGCTTCCTCGCCGGCGAAGGCCGCGAGTCGGGGGGCCCACGTGCCGACGAGGAGCGGCACATCGTCCCGCAGGATCGGAAACCGAAGCCGCTGACCTTGCGGCAGCGAGAACCTGCGACCCGTGAAGCCCGAGTCGTCGCCCGCCAGCAGGCGACGCACGATCTGCCACGTCTCGCGGATGGCAGTGACCGGATCCGACTGGTCCAGACCGAGCGGCTCCAACCAGGTCCCGCGCGCAAGCCCGAGGAAAGCGCGTCCGTTCGATGTCGCGTCGAGCACGGCGGTCTGGCCCGCGATCTCGACGGGATGAACCGTGAACGGGTTGAGACACGACGGCCCGACTCGCACGCGCGTCGTCGCAGCCGCGATCTCGAGTAGCGCAGGCAACGCCGGCTGGAACCAGAGGTCGTTGAACGTCGTGACGACGTCGAAGCCCGCCTCCTCCGCCATGCGCGCGAGCGGACCGTAGTCGCCGGGCCTCTTGTCCGTCTGCAGCCCGAGCCCGAGCTGCCGCCCGTGCTCGCTCACGTCAGGTCTTCGGTGCGCAGGACGCGTTCGCCGGTCCGCTCGATCCGCATCACGACCCGCTCGTCGGGGTCAGGGCAGCAGACGAGGGAGTCCTGCTCGAGCCAGTCCGAATCCGGGAGCCGACGCTGCTTCGCCGGCAGGAGGGGCAGCACCGATTGGAGCGCGTACATGCAGAAGTGCTTGCCCTCCGGGATCCGGATCCTGTTCGACTCCGTCACCTCGAAGTAGTCGCCGACCTCGAGCCCGCAAACCGAACGTCCTTCGATCCGCTCGACGGTGACGCGCAGGTCGTAGAGCCGCATTTCCGTCATGTCCGAGCCAGCATATGAGGCTCCGCCTGCCGCTTCCACCCTTGCATCGCGTCTCGTTTGGGCGGATGATCGAGACCGCGCGCGTGCGCGTTACCGACTGAGGAGGCTGCCGTGAAGAACTGGCGGAAGGCGGTGGGGGCCGCACTACTGTTGGCCGCTATCGCGGCCGTGGCCGGGGTCACCGGCGGAACCGCGTCGACGACCGCGGCCCAGAAGAATTGCTCGTTCCAGCTCCGGATCGGCGACGTCCTGCCGTTCACCGGCGGGCTCGCGGCCTACGGCGCGAACCTCGACCGTGCCGTGAAGCTCGCGGTCAGCATGGACAACGCGACGCTCAAGCGCCTCAAGCTCTCGAAGATGTCGGTCAAGCTCGTCGCGTCAGAGGACGGACAGACGCAGGCGGCAGCCTCGGTCGAGGCGGCCACGAAGCTCGTCAAGGCGAACCATGTGAGCGTGATCATCGGCGAGATGGCCTCGGGCGCGACGATTCCGATGGCACAGTCCGTGGCGATTCCGAACCACGTGGTCGACATCAGCCCGACCTCGAGCGCTCCGCAGATCACGGGCATCAAGGACAACGGCTATCTGTGGCGCGTGTATCCGTCGGACTACCTGCAAGGACGCGTGCTCGCGCAG
>Ga0193701_1000226_pt1 | contig 10292 bp, 11 predicted proteins | sample U3s2metaG_FD_143055 | JGI IMG/M metagenome (GOLD analysis project Ga0193701, IMG submission 143055) | Soil microbial communities from a riparian zone of the East river system, Colorado, United States - U3s2 | ecosystem: Environmental > Terrestrial > Soil > Riparian zone | place: USA: East River...
TCAGTGTTGAAATGGCTGAACTAGCTAGCCAGGAGAATACTGATGGTAGCTCAATTCCTAATGGCGTTACGGCCGCTACAGCTATTGCGTACCTACAAGAGAACCAAGACGCTTTGATTATGGATACGCTCCGTGATAAGGAAACGGCTTGGGAGACTGTACTACAGCAGTGCCTAGCTTATACAGGTCAGTATTGGGACGCACAGCGCATGATTACTGTAGCTGGTCGTAATGGTGGCTTCGAAAGCTACTTGTTCTCTAAGTCTGATCTATCCGGTCAGACTAATTGGCGGGCTGTAGTAGGCTCAGCTACGCCACAGAGCTATTCAGCTAAGCAGGCCCAGATTATGGAACTCATGAAGATGGGTGCTGTAGCTGTACCTGACGCTCTTGAGCAAATGGAACTGGGCGATACCGCTCGACTGTATGAAGGTATGCAGATTGATAAGCGGGAGGCTCAGAAAGAGAACATTCGTATGGCGAATGGTGTATTTACGCCTGTTCAAATGTGGCAGGAGCATTTGATCCACATTCAGGAACACGATAACGCACGTAAGCGTGAAGAATATGAGTCGTGGCCACAGCAGGCTACTATGATGATTGCTTACCATACGGTAACCCATATGGAGCAATTTCTAAATGAAGTAGGAGTACAGGTTTCAATTGATCCAATGACCGGTCAGCCTGATCAGATGTTCATGCAAATGCGTCAGCAATATATGCAACAGAGCCAAATGGCCATGCAGCAGGGTCAACTTCCTCAAGTACCACCTCAATACGAGATGGCTTTACGTAGTCAAATCAACAGACTTACTATGGCGCCACAGGGCGGAGTACCGCCTAGTCAACCTCAGACTACTTCGGGAGGCCCGCCACAGTGAGTGCGGTATTACAGCTTGGTACAGATGAAGAATATATTGATAAGCCAGATGCCAATGGATTCAATGATCCATTCCCTTCAATCCCACTAAGTAACTATGCAATTCGTAATCTAGTTGAGACTAGTATTGCGGCACGGACAGGTCGATCACTTGCGTTTCCACCCACGTGGAACGATATCATTTTCAATTACCGAAATGTGTATGGTAGATTTGGGAATGCTCTAGGTAATTACAATGACCTAGCTAAGCGTGTACCAAATCTGTTGGCTGCGTATTCACCGGCTGCTCAGCTTCGATACACTAGCGGTGCTGGCGGTGTCCAGGGTACGACTGACACAGATGTAACCGGTAAGACGCTTACTCTGGCATCTGGTCAGGTTATTGATGGCGTTAGGCTACAGGCCGCTACTGGTCTTTCTACAGTCACTCTGCCGGCTGGCTTTACTGATAACCTTGTATGGGTGTGGCTTACTCACGGTGAGTCTACGGCCGGCCAGGGTCCAGTAATGTCATGTAAGCGGACGGCATCAACTGATTTCCTCTCAATGGTACGGACTAACGCTACAACAGTTACGATTACTCGTACTGTAGCAACTACTCCGACTACTGAGCGGACAGTTACAGTACCTGCTGCCGAACCGCTTGGTAACTCTGCCTATGCGCTTCGTCAGAATGGCACTGTAGGACAGTTCTACTTGAACGGTACGAAGTACGATGAGTGGACTCTAAACGCCGCTGTCGTATCAATGACCGGACTCAACGTGGGCTTCGATATTTCAGCCGTTGCTCGTGTAGCAATGGGTGAGTTCGAAGTATGGATGACTAACTATCCAGGGTTTGTAAGTTAAATCCAATCTACCAAGGGGTGATACATGGCTGGAGAGGACCTCTCAGCTGGTCTTATTAACGCTATGGATGAGTCAGGTACAACTGACTCTAGTACCGAAGCGTCAACTGAACCTAGTGCTGAACAGCCTCCCGGTGGCTCTTACGATACTAATGGTCTTTCGCCTTACGCTCAGAACTGGCTCGCCCAGCTTCCAGAGAACGAACGGCCTAAGGCTTCGGAGTATGTAAGAAATTGGGATCAAGGATTTCAGCAGCATTCACAACGAATTAATCAGCAGCTGCAACCCTATACCCAACTTGGCTCTGCCGAAGAACTAGCTCAGATCAAGAATATTATCGAACAGCTTAAGACGGACCCACAGGGTTTCGTAGACGTTCTAGTTCAGAATGGTTTCTACAAACCAGCGGGTCAACAACCTCAGCAGCAAGCTCCACAGTACTTCGATGCTGACGGGAACCCGGTTCAAGTACAACAGCCTGGGCTTCCTCCTGAGGTTGGTACTAAGCTAACTCGGCTTGAAACAGCTTTCGGTGCAATGGCCCAGCAGGTTGCTGCACAGCAGAATGCTAGGGAACAAGCCGAAGCTGATCGACAGCTAGATCAAATTATGACAGAGGCCAAGAATAAGCATGGCCAGTTTAATGAGTTGTACGTACTTCAATTGATGGCCAATCAAGGGCTGTCGATTGATGCTGCGGTTCAATCGTGGAAGAACGAGATTCAGGCTGCGGTCGCTGCCCAGAATAGGCCACCGGCTAATATGTCTGCGTCTTCTGCTCCACCGGCGGCTCCTGGCCCGCTTAATTCATCGGAAGACCGTGCAACTGCTCTAGCAACAATGCTGGGTCAGTTGAAACAACAGTAACTAGGAGAATTAGATGGTCAACGTCAACACGACGTCGATCACTCCGATCCTTAAGGTCATCTACGAGGAACCAATTGCTAAGCAGATTCAGTTTGAAACTGTTCTGACTCAGCGGATTGCATCTTCGAACAAGGGTGTAACCCATAAGGCCGGTGGTCGTTACGTCGATTTCCCAGTCCTGGTTGGTAAGAACCAGGGAATCAGCTTCCGAGCTGAGAACGAGACACTTGGCGACTTCGGTCGTGCTCGTCTCAAGGAAGTACAGGTCCCCTTGTACTCCGGTTATGGGCGTACTCGTATCCAGGGCCAAATCTTCGAAATCGCAGAGACTGATGTACAGGCTTTCGCCAACGCAGTCACTAACGAGTTCGATGTCCTTAAGGATTCAGTAGCCAAGGACCAGAACCGTATCTTCTATGGTGATGGTAGAGGTACTATTGCAACGCTTACTGACTCAACGGCATCTGTAACACATACCGTTGATGATGCGTACTGGCTAGAAGTTGATGCAGCGGTTGACGTTCTTACAAACGCCACTGATGCTTACGCTACTGGTGGCCAGTCCAATACAATTACGGCTGTTGACTACGTACTCAACACCGTAACGTTTGGCGTATCAGTTACCTCTACGGGTACTGGTCTACAGCGTATTACTCGTGCCGGTAACTACAACTTGGCTACTGTTATTGCTCAGCGTGAGCCATCTGGTCTGGCTCGTATGGCCGATAATACGATCAACCTATTCGGCCTTAACGATCCAGTGTGGAAGGCTAACACGGTTGCACTTAACGGAGCTATTTCAGAAGGCGTAATCCTTAGCCTTTTGGATCAGTGCCGTCGGGCCGGTGGTACTCCTTCGGTAATGTTCACCTCACTTGGTGTACGTCGTGCATATTTCGCACTACTTACTCAGCAGAGGCGCTATCAGGGTACTATGGAGTTCTCTGGTGGTTTCAGTGGGCTCAAGTTCAACTATGCAGGCAAGGATATGCCGATGGTTGAAGACCCTGACTGTCCTCGTGGCCGTCTTTATGCAGTCCCAGAGTCCCAGATGCGTGTTTATCACACGAAGGACTGGCACTTTGAGGAAAAGACAGGCTCAATGTTCGTTCAGGTCCCGAACGTAGATGCTTTCGACGTGCTCATGAAGCGGTATTTCGAACTCGGCATCCGACAAAGAAACGGCCTTGGAGCCCTTACTGGTGTATCCGAGGTATAAGGCCTCTTGGTAGAGAGGAAGTAGATTAGCCCCCTTTGCTTGTGCTTCGGCATAGGTAAAGGGGGCTTTTCTCTCTACCTAATGAGGTTGTTGTGACCTGGAATGCATTAACGCACGAAGGCAAGTGGGCCGAAGTAGACGATGATGTCGCACGAGTTGTTAGAGAGATTGAGCGGCTCTACCCAGAACTTTGCAGATCCAGCTATTGGGGAATACCCGTTTATGGTCGTTGAACGTACACGAGATGGCAGAGACGAGCCAGTACTGGGTGTATGGCAACTTGACGATAGGCTACTGGACTTGCTCCACGAAGCTGACACCACTAAGCACGACGTACTGAAACTTCTAGATAAGAAGAATGACAAGGTCCGAAAGGGTCGTAGCGACGAACAGCTTGGTTGGCGTGATTATTGCCGGGACCTAATTGTTCACGCCGCTCGGCATAAGGGATCTAGCTACACATTCAAAGACCCTCGTGAAGGCCATGAGGGCGAAATCGTAAAGGTCACCGATTCATGACGACAGTTCTCAATATTAAAGACGCTGTAGGGTCATTGACTGGTGACGTTGATTTGGCTATGTTTACTGCTACTGACGTACTTAGGTACCTTAATTGGGGTCAGGCTGAGATTTGCCGAGATTTCAAGATGCTGGAGACAGTTCTTGTAGGTAATCCAACAGCACTCTCTAACTTTGAGGTTATTGGTGGAGTTCTGCTGCCGGCTGACTTCGTAGTGGAAATTAATGTAGCTATGGGCATTGGTGGTCCTTTAACGAGGCTCCAGCGCATACCTCTTGCTAGCTGGTGGGGGCAGCAGACACTTACTCCAACTGCTGCACAGCCTACATGTTACTCAATTAGTGATTACCAGACTGGTTCACAGGCTCAACAGCGTCACTTGATCCCTTATCCGCCTGTTACTCCTGGTACTAGCGCTTTGTACCGTGTCAATTATCAGAATAGGCCGGCTGCACTGGTCAGCGATTCTGACGTACTAATAACTCCAGTAATCTTTGATGAATTACTTGCTACTTACATCGTGCGCTTATGTAAATTGCAAGAGAACGACTTAACCGGTGCTGAATACTTTAAGCGCATGTACGAAGAACGTAAGAAGAACATGCTCTCGGAGTTCAATGACCATTCCGAGCTTGAGTTCTTTAGGGTACGCGACGAAGTGGATCCTGTGTATAGCCAGGGGTGGTAAATGCCGAAGCCTTACTCACCGCAGACCATCAATGAATTTGGGACGTACCACTTCACTGATGACCTTGCTAATGCAGCGTTGGCTGATAATGAGGGCGCTACAGTCCTAAATTTGAATTTCACTGAAGCTAAGACTTTGACAAAGCGTCTTGGATTTGTTACTAAGAATGCTAATGTAACGTCTGTTGCTACTGTTCCGTCTGGCGGGACTCAGTTTCAACCGACAACTGTTCGTATGTTGGGGGTTCAGCGTCGTAGTCCTACTGGTTCTTTGGCTAACCGTTTGTGGTTTACAGATATAGCTAAGGCGCACGTATGGACTCTAGAGGCAGACTATGTAACTGCTGTATGGACAGCAGTTACAACAGGTAACTTGCAAATTGATGGCGCTGAGTGGATGATTCTGGCTGGTACACCGTCGCTGCCATATGAAATGAAACTTTGCCGTTCTACAGGTGGCATGTGTCGTTTCAATGTTGGCGGGGTATGTCCTGGGTTCACCACTAGTCCGGCCGGTACACATTTAAGTCTATTCAAAGATAGACTGTTTATGATAAACAGTCTACACACTTCGGGACAGGAATCTAGACTTTGGTTCTCAGATCCGACAGCATATGAGACTTGGCCTGCTAATAACTTCCTTGACGTAGCACCGGCTAATGGTGAGTACTGTGTAGCTACCATACCATTCAACGATCAGTTAGTAATCTTTAAGAATAGGTCAACTTACGTTCTTACGGCTGACGGTCAGCCTACTAGTTGGGTGCTTCGTATGTTGCACCCAACAATTGGCTGTGTAGGACGCGGAACTCCACTAATCATTAGTGGGTTCATTTACTTTCTATCTAACGATGGTGTGTATCGTACGGATGGTACGACCTTTGAGCGCATTAGTGAGCCTATTGACGTATTTATTCGTACAAATACTGGGAGTTCGACATCGGGTTCCGTATTGGGCCGAGATGCGTGTTTCTGGGACGATAAGTACATCTTATTTCTACCTGATGTTGTAGGTGACGTTAAGACTCTGCTAGTCTACGATACTAGAGTGGATGCGTGGAGCCGTTGGCAAGTAGCTACAGGTGTAAATCTAGCCGGTCCCGTGGTGTATTCTGAACTTAGGCCACCTACACTGATTGTAGGTGACCAGAGTGTTAATAAAATCTATGCAATGGGGCAACAGATATTTCAGGACAACGGCTCCAACTATACAGTAACCTGGCAATCTAAGATGTTCACTTGGGGTGATCCAAGTAAATACAAGCGTAATTACCTACTTACGCTTGATATTGGGGCCATGCTTACTAATACAGAGTCTGTTGCAGTAGCGCATCGCAAAGACGCACTTCCTACCGGTAGTAACCATACTCCAACTACTGTTACTCCTACGGCTCGAACTTCTTACGATCTCTCTAGGAAACTACTTAAGTACCGTGGGGCTGGCTACGCCCGATTCTTAGGAGCGTCTATTTCTTATACCGGTAACCAACCATTCGATTTGTTCTCAGTAACTTGGCTAAATGAAGTCAAGGATACAGTAAAGCAGAGTAACTAATGGCCATTAATCTAACGCTACAGGCTGCACCTGCTTTCGATCGCTCTATTGTACCAGCGTTCCAGGTTAATTTCAACCGCATCCGTGACGCTCTCCTACACGCAAGTATGCAGACAAGTTTCGTCAATGGACTTGTAAATGGTGGGTGGCCACAGACTGTTAACGTTAACGTGCCGTACAAGTGCGATATATTGCTATGGTGCGAGATTAGTTTCTGGGATGCAAACCTAGAAATGGTTGGTGTAAAGTTTAAATGGGACGGCGTTGATCTTTCGTGGTACGCTGATCAGTATAATAATATCGCTAATGTCCATTTAACAGATAGTGTTATTAATGAAATACGTGGTGTAGCTGCTGGTTCTCATACGTTACAGGCTATACAGGGAAGTGGAACGGTTAGCTCCGATGGTAATGATCGCTGGCGCTGGTGCGCCGTATTCTTTGAGGTAGTCTAATAATGGGTGTCATTGGTGTAGACCCATTGGCTGCGTTTCAGCGACCAATGCAGCAAACAGATCAACAGATTATTCAGCATCCAACGGCTATGCAGCAGGCTTTTGATCCTCGTGGAATTCAAGCCTCAATGGCTCGTGGTAACAACGTATACATGGGTGGGTTGCCGAGTGCACCTGGAGCCGGTAGGCCCAGGAACCCGGTAATGAACTTCACTGATACAACAGACCCAGCTATGCAGGCTGCAATGCAACGTAGAATGGCAAATTACGGTCAGCAGACCAGGGCTAGGGAGGCGAGAGGTGGCAGGAACATTAAGCAATAAGGGACTACTCCTCACTCCTGAGGACGATCCAACTATTCAACTTGGTCAGTTGGGTGGTGACCCAAACAACCCTGGTGCTAGCGCTCCAGTTACTTCGCCATTCGCTAATACTAACCCCACCTTAGCCGGTGGGGCCGCTGGCATTACACGTCAGGATTACGGTGGTGCAATTGCCGCATCTGGAAAGCAGTTCCCATTTAATGCAAAGTATGCTGCGTACGATCAGGCTCTTCAACGAGCTATTGCTAACGCTGGGTTTGACCGCACTAATGCACTTAGTTCGCTTGATGTGGGCTATAAGAACACAACAGCCGAAGCCGAGCGACAGAACCAATTGGCTCAAACTGCCCTAACTAACCGCATGAGTTCACAGGGGCTTGGCTTCTCTGGTATTAAACTTGGGGCTGCTGGCGATCTAACTGGTGACTACAATCGTTACGTAGGTAACCTAGGTCAGCAGTACGCTGGTGGCGTTGCTAACACTGAGAACCAATACGGTAGATCCCTAGGAGACATCGCTGCGCAAAGAGAAGGCTTGTACGCCCAGCAAGCAGAAGAAGAACGTCAGGCTAGGCTCGAGGCCGCGAGACAAGCTGCGGAAGCCAAAGCACGGCAAGATGAAGCTAATCGCCAATACCAGCTACAGCAGCAAATGATTGCTCAGCAGAATGCTCAATACGCTCAGCAACAGCAGTGGCAGCAGCAGCAAATGGCGGCCATGCGTATGCCTAGTAACCCAGGTATTGGAATTACCATTCCTCAGTATGGTGTCGGTGAAGGTGCCAGTTGGGGTGACGTAGGTAACGTAATTGCTGGTCTACCTATGTCAATTCTAACACAGCTCTATTCAGTTCCTAACCTTCCTGACGACCTACGTACAGCAGTACGTAAGCGTATTGTTGATATGAACACACCTAGCTCGCCTAATTACTACCCACAGCCTGTAGGCTATAACGACCGTCCCTATGGCTTTGACCAGGGAGGTGTTGCTCTCTAAATGGGTGCACAAGAAACAGCACAAGCACAGGTTGACCTTAAGTACGGAGCGCAGCAGGACGCCATTAATCGCCAAATCCAGGCGATTAAGGACCAGACTGCATCCAATGAGGTCGGTCTCAATCAGTATGGCACTCAAGGCCGTGCAGCAATTGGAGATGTTTATAACATACTAGGTGGGCTGCTTACTACCAATAGAGCGCAGAGTGCCCAGGATATCGGGCAAGCTGCGAACTTGGTAGGTAGTGGGTACGACGCCGCTAACGCCTACCAGAACGCAGTTGCAAATGCTGGCCGATCCAGGCTTAGCGCATTAGCTGGGCAAATGGGGGCCGGCGCTGCTGGGAACTTGCAAGTCCAAACCCCACTTGAAGGAGATTTGGCCAATATTCTTGGTCAAAACGCACAAGCTCAAGCTGCTGCTACTGGTAACCTCCGTACCTGGGGCACTCAATGGGATCAGATTCTAGGTCAGGGTCAGAACATTGGAGAGCAGACCAGAGCTAAAGGTCTATCTGACTTTGAGACAGAGTTACTTAAGCTGGTTGGTGAGAACAAAACTACCGGCCTCCAGGGCGAGAACGAGCAGTACGGTAAGCTGTCTGATATCCTGAGTGCTAAGCAGAACGATCTAATTAGTACGTTCAATCAGTTAGCTCAGCAGGAATGGGAGAACGCATTCCGTCAGGCTCAGTTGGATCAGGAAGCGCAGAAGGCTAATGCCTCGCTTGCTATGCAGGCTGCTCAAATGCAGGCGGAGGATGCGCGGGCCAGTCGTGCCTCTAGTCAGGCCGGTCAGCTAACGCAGAAGGACCTGATTATGATGGCCCTACAGCAGCAAGAGAACGAAGCTAGCGGTAAGCAACAGCAGTTTGAGAACAACCGAGCCATTAGTGGTGACCAGTTCGACCGGATGAAGTTCAACGCTCAGATGATGGGTGGGGATCCGAACGAACAGGGTAACTCAGCATTGCTTAGCTACCTAATGGGCGACTCCTACAGTGGTGACCCACAGGATCTAGCTACCAAGGCTTCTCAGCTGCACGATCTAGGCTTCGGTACTAACTTCTGGGACAGTACTATGGCTCAGCAGCAGTCCCAACCAGCATATCAACAGTCTAGTCCAGGACTAAGCTCAGTAGGTAGCATATTCCAGAAGGGTGGTGTCGACTACGGTAATAACAGTATCGACAACGCTTGGTGGAACCCAGTTCGTATGGGTGGCCTAGTGCATGGACTCAGTAGTATGTTCAGGGCAGGTGGCTAATGAGTTGGCTTAACGAATTAGCTCGTATGCTACAGAAGCCACAGTCAATTATGACTGGTGCAATGCTCGGTAGTATGCGGGGGCTTGGCCTTCCGACTACTAACTACTTTGGAGAGGCTAGCAACCCACTCAGCGGCGCTATTGCTGGGGCAAAGAACCCAATTCGACCAAGTAACGTGGTCGACTTCAACCCTAACGACAACAACACTAACAGTCTTCTACAGAAGCTGGCTAATACCAGCCTCGACATTGCCGTCGATCCGCTTACTATGGCCGGTCCAATTGCTCGTGGGACTGGTTTAGGCGCTAAGCTAGCTGAGGCAGGGAAGCTTGGCGCTTTAGCTGGAGCGGCTGTAGAAGGTGCCGGTACTGCTGGAAAGTACGATGAGAGTTTAAGCGGCGGGGCTAAACTAACCGCAGCTGCGGCTAGGGCGTTGCGCCGTACTGCACAGGGAACACTTGCTACAGGGGATCCAATTACTGGAGCAGGTTTCGGTCAGTTGCTTGGACTAGGGGAGAACAGCTTGACTAAGTTCCTACCCAGATTGAGCGAAGCGGCTATTAAGTCGGCGCCTGAATTAGCTGACGACCTTAGTGGCGTACCAAGCTCTATGCAGGTAGCCGGCAATGGGAACCTAAGTGATGTAATGGGTCCACCTAGAGGTGCACTAGGG
>Ga0193701_1000233_pt1 | contig 10070 bp, 18 predicted proteins | sample U3s2metaG_FD_143055 | JGI IMG/M metagenome (GOLD analysis project Ga0193701, IMG submission 143055) | Soil microbial communities from a riparian zone of the East river system, Colorado, United States - U3s2 | ecosystem: Environmental > Terrestrial > Soil > Riparian zone | place: USA: East River...
AAGAACATGGAACTCGGTTACATCCAGAACTACGTTCGGGACGGGAACATGGAGCCGCTGTCGGGCGCCGAGCTGCACGATCGGTTGTACCGCCCTCGGCACAAGACTGTCAACCCGAAGAAGCTCGCTCGGCTGCTGATGCCCAATGCCGGATACTAGCTTCTGGTTTGTGCACTGTGCCATCGGTGCATTCAGGGTGGATGAAGCAACGGCTCTGAGAGTGCGTGCCTTCATGCACACCCTTGCCGGCCAGCCAGCACAGGAGAATCAGTCCATCACCCTGGTTGACCTGACCGGTGCGGAAGCCACGCTCTATGCCGCCTCTATCCATGCGGTGTACTTTACCAGCCCAGAGATTCGGGCTGCCGAGCGTGAGTTGGATGCAGCGATCGCATCCGAAAAGCAAGAATGGTAACGCAAAACTTGCACGACCTAGACTGCAAAGCCACAACCCCCTAGCCTGAGGGCAATCTCGAATGGCGCGTAAGAGACGGAAGTTCGGCCTTGTTCGGCCCCGTCGTAGGTACGGTGAGCTGGTCATCGACACCTATATCTACTACCACAACCAGAACCCTGACGCCGGCGTAGTAGTTCGGATGAAGTACCGTCATGGTCACAGGATGATCGACCGCTCCAAGTATTTCAGCGAGTACCGTTATGGCTCGCTGTCCACCGCCATCTGGCACGCGATTCGTTGGCGCAAGATCGCCCTGCCGGCTGGCACAATCCGGAGGCGCAGAGCCGCCGCCTAAAGGAGATTCGAATGCGACACCGCTGGCTCCTCTCCCTACTGCTTGTGTCCGCAAGCGGTGTCATCCAAGCGCAAACGGTTAGTCCCGACAGTGCCCTCAGTCGGAACATCCAGAAAGATGTTGATTCGGTAAGTCTCAACCCTCGGCTCAACCAGAGGAGCAAGCGTGCGCTCCTTCGCATTGACGCCAGAGCTGACACCATCCGGTTCAACAAGGCTGATACGGTGAGGGTGGTCAAGACCGACACCCTCATCAAGCATGATACCACGATCGTGACCAAGGTCGACACGGTCTACGTCGTGAAGCCGGATACAATCGTGCCGCCGGACACGGTCAAGCCGCCAAAGCCTGACACGTTGCCGATCATCTTCGTTCACCCTTACGCTCCGCAACCGAACGGTGCCGCATACGCTGAGCTGCCAAGAGATACGGTCAGTACGGTGGTTCCTCTGCCTACGAGGACCATCCCTGTCGTATCCCTACAGGCCGCACTCGATACGGCAAAGACTGGTGACCTGCTCAAGATTCCATCCAATCACATCACCAGTCATCTGCATGTTCGGCCTACCTCGCGAACCAGCTGGGTTACGATTCAGGGCACCGACTCTACCTCGATTATCCAGACCACGATCGGAGGTTCGGAAAGTGCCGTCAACATCGAGTCCGGCGCGCACCATGTTAGGTTCTTGGGTCCGCTTCTCATGCGGGCACAGACCGACGCCACGAATGCTATCTTCCGTAGCTTCAACGGAGAGACGCAAGTCGGACAGCTCGCACACCACATCATCGTCGATGGGGTTACGATGGACGGCGGTATCTACACCGTCCGACGTTGTGCGTGGCCCGATGGTGCGTACATGGCGATCGTCAACAGCCGCCTGTTGCAGTGTGCCTCTCGCTCCGGCGATGCACAGGCCATCATCATCGGCAATGGCACCGGCCCGTATCGGTTCGAGAACAACTACCTCGAAGGCGGCCACCAGTGCTTCATGTCCGGTGGCTTCGACGAGTCCTTGCCGGTCGGCAATCTGCCATCCGACATCGTATTTAGGAACAACATCTGCTTCAAGCCGTACAAATGGCACTATGTTGGGACGCCACCGAACCAGACTTATCCTGGCGAGTCTCGGCAGATCAAGACCATCATCGAGACCAAGTACATTCGTAGGGCCCTGTTCGAGCACAACACCCTACGCAATGTATACGGTGATGCACAGGCCGGGTTCTGCGGGCTGTTCAAATCCACGAACCAGAACGGTGGCATGCTCTGGGCCCAGACGCTCGACGTTACCTTCCGATACAATCGGTGTGTGACGATGGCCAATGGACTCAACCTCGCTGCGCATCCGCAGGGTGGGATTAGTATGACTCGGCTGTCAGCATACGACAACCGTTTCGACTCCCTCTCGACAGGTGGCGGCGAAGGGATCAACGTCCAGTTGCTCGATGACCTGGTCGATATGATCCTGATTCACAATACCTTCTCGAACACTGGCAATGCTGCCGTCATGTTCGATGGGGCGCCGACATCTAAGACGGTGATCAACGCCAACATCATGCCGAACGGTATCTACGGCGTGAAGGGCAATGCTACCCCTAGTGGGAATGCGACCATCACTAAGTTCATGCCGGGTGGTCTGTTCCAAAGCAACATCATGCCGGGTGCCTCCTGCTCGACACTGCCGGCAACGAACATCTGCACCATGCCCAACCCCATCCCGATTGCACCAGACGGCAAACCGATCGGGGCGGACAGCACGAAAGTTCCGTTGAACTAACCCTAACGGGGTGGGCGAAGCCTGAGCCTGCCCTATGGAGGAAGTATGGACGAGTACCAGAGAGAAGGGACCCAGACTGGAAGGATCAGGAAGGGACCAGACGAAGCCCAGCGTGCTGTGGGCCTAGCAATTCAAAGGTTGTACAACAACGACCCTCGTAAGGAAGAGGCCGACGAGGACATGAAGCTGATCACCAGCTACATCGCTCGCCTCAAGGAACAGCTGGACGATCGTTGCTACGTCCTCCCGGACGGCCAGTGTGTCTCCCTGTTCGAGTGCCCACATGGCCCACCGTTCCCGATTGAGGACGCCATCGCTGACATGACCTACATGAATTGGCTAGAGAAGAACTTGGTCTATCCGATCGTCCGGATCATCGGGTACCAGGCAGAGCTTCTCCCGAACGATGGCCTAGGCTGGGACAAGGGCGAGCTCCGCAAAGCTCTGAGCCGTGCGATCGAGCGGCAGAACGATCACCATTTCCGGGAGGGTAAGGTCGACCTGAGTGACCGAGCTGTTGACAAGAAGTGATTCCTCCAGTATCATTCGTGTACGGGTTCACAATTCTTCCGCAGGTGAAGCATGGATGGCCCCGCTGGTGATCTGCCCGCAGTGACTGCTGTGGTAGCAATCATCATCTACGCCGCTTGGTACATCGTTGCCTGGCGGAACCGCAAGGGAGACTGAAAAAATGGCAGAGCGAGACGAGGAAGACGAACAGATTCCGGATGAAGTCCTGGACGAAGAGGACGATCTGGATTCTGACCTCGACGACGAAGAGGACCTCGATGACGAGGAAGACGACGAGGAGTACCTCGACGACGACCTCGAAGATGAGGACGACGAGGACGAGGACGACGATCAGCCCGAGTAGGACCCCTCCTTCCCCAAGAGCCTAGTCCGGCGCTCAGCAGTTCAACCCTTTAACGTAGGAGAACCATGTCGGACCAGGGCAAGGGCCAGGAGAACATCGACATCCAGCACGATCCGAGCCGGCTGAATCCGCTCCTCCCAGTCGAGGCGCAGATGAAGCCGGCCGGTGAGCCGGAGCCGATCAAGGACCAGTACGCCGATTCGCCGTCGGACGTGACTCCGCTGTCGAGCACGCACGACCGGGACTCGGTTCAGCCGCCGGACCCGAACCGTATCAACGCTCGGTTCGCTCCGGAGATGCCACTCAAGAATCAGGAGAAGAAGTGAGCGACACTCCGATTCCGAGCTTCGAGGGTGGAGACGTCATCCGCCCCAGCTCGCAGCCGGTCGATCGCGCGGGGGAGGCGAACAACGCCACTCGCCGCGACGACACGCAGGACGCGACTAGCGAGGCGAACAAGAAGCTCGCCGAGCAGCGCGAAGAGGCGTTCAAGGATGCCAACCCCACGACCGAGGCGAAGAACACGTTGAAGGACGTGCCGATGCCCGGCGAGGAGAATGCCGGCGATCGTGTCGGCCCTGGCACTGGTGATGGACTGGACACCCGTCCGCTGGGTGATCCGGATGCTCCGCAGGGAACGTCGCAGGCTGAGGTCCCGGGTGGCAACATGACGGCTCCTGCCCATCTTCGTCCGGCTCCGGCTGGCAAGGTGCGGACGAGCTGGGCGGACGGCGAACGGGACGGGATGCAGTAACCTCAACTACGGGGTGATTGAATTCCAAGGGCCAGGAGCTAATCACTTCTGGCCCTTTCTCGCACCCTGACTTGACGAGAACTGTCTCCGACGCTATCATGTGATATCCACTGTCACGCACAAGGGGGTCCTATGGCAAGAACCGGTTCGATGGGTGACCGCCTATTGAACAAGCTGGTGGAACGTGCCCAGCTCTGGGCAGAGGTAAAGGACGATGACTCCATCGACGATGGCAAGGTTATCATGCGCAAGAGGAAGAGTTTCTTGGAGGCACGCAAAGAGACCTTCGATTACGTCCTTGGACTTGAGCGCACCATCCTCGAGATGGATCAACAGCTTGATACCAAGAGGTTGTCGGTGCCAGACTATGTTCGGCAAATGACCGACGCCGAACTGGAACGGCTAGGACTAGTACGGAATGCCAGAGGTCCGGTGTAGCATGGCACGCGGCGACGTGATGATTAAGGTGAAGGGCAAGACCTTCTACTGTCCCAACTGTGGTGCCAACGTGTTCAAGCCGGTGCCCGACAAGCCGGATACCTACTCATGCAATGGTTGTGACGCTTGGTTTACTGAGCGTGAGGAGGGCGAAGATGACCGATTACAAGCGTGAGGATCACGACAACGCATGCCCGTGCAAACTTTGCGTCACCTTCGACATCGTGTTTGCCATGCAGGAGACCGGCAACACGTTCTCGACTTGGGCAGACCTGCCGGGGTTCCTCACACGCGAGAGGGAGAAGAAGCTCAATTGGGATTTACCGGCTGGCCACTGTCTTGTGTGCGGCGGTACAGTCCTCTGGGCGTGGCACCTCGGCGAGCATTACCAGATCGCCAGGCACAACACCCAAGAGAAGGACGGTAAGGTCTACACCTCGTTGATGCTGCACAAAGGTGGACCGATGTACGCGGTGTACTCTGAGTATATCCGCAAAGAGGGTGGTTGGGGAAAGCTCGGCCCTGTCGAAAGCAAAAGACGGTTCCTCACGTGGGCTTCCCACTTGATGGACCTCCTACCTGAAAAGTGTATCGGCGTTGCATCCAGGGACCATGGCGACTGGCTTGAAGTTCGCCTCGGTTACACCGAACTGGTAGAGGAGAACCGTGACCAGCGAATCGAGCGATACGCCCGAGAATCGGCAGGGAGTTCTGGTAAGAGTACCTACAAGCAAGATCGAAGCCTTCAAGGAGCTTCAACCCTGGCATGGGGCCTTAACGCAGTTCTGGCTCCAGTGCCTGGACAATTTCCTGGAGTTGCAGAAGGATCATCCGACAGCAGCGGAACTAACAAGACAGGCGGTTAGCAATGTCGTCCGAGAGAGGTACTGATGAAAAGGTAGTATGGTTGGTGAACAAGGGTGGCCACGATTATTCGTCGTTGGCTGACTTCGGTCGGGTAATCTGCCTGACCACGGGCGCCGTCAACCCGTTCAATCCAGACAGACTGATGGTCAACTTGGGCCACCATCTGTCGATGGCGAAGGAGCAGGACTATGTTGCTATTTCTGGGGTCCCGATTCTCAATGCCCTGGCAATCGCTATGTGGCTTGAAAAGTTCCCCCATGCCAACCTCTTGCAATGGTCTGTGCGAGCAGGGGCATACGTGTTCACCCAGGTGTCGAAAGCCGCCTTGGTCAGGAACGTCAACGACGGAGGCAAAGTAAATGAGTAGCCGTATCCTGCCAATGGCGAGCTATGGGCTGCATGCGCAGCTGCCGGCGAGCTTCGACCACCAGGCAACAGGAGCCATGGGTGAATGCGAGAGGATGTTCTACTGGCGCCATATCCTTGGGCGTGAACGCTCCTCGCAAGATCGGACCGCGCTCAATTGGGGCAAGACCATGCACACCGTGAGCGAGGTGTGGGAGACTGAAAAGAATCCAGTGCTGGTGCAGGAGACCATCGAGAAGTCTTTGGACGAGAACATCGAGGACAAGTATGGTCGGACCAAAGGACGTATGTTCGAGGCCTTCCTCAAGTACGCCCAGTTTCAGGCCACTAATCCAATTGAGGTCCTGCGCACCGAACAGCCGACGCTTCTTACCTGCGATAGTGGTACCAGTTGTCCCTACTTCGATGGTGGTTGTGGGCTCACATATGGTGGTCGTATCGACCGAGTCATTCGGTGGCAAGGAATGGTTGGCCCGCTGGACATAAAGACCACCGTGATGGATGACCAAGACCCGATCTCGGAGTACAGACCAAGCCATCAGTTCCAAGGCTATGTGTGGGTCGTCTCGCACCTCATGAACGACCACAGCTGGGGCATCATCGTCGATCGGATCGTGACGAACAAGTCCAAAATCGACATCAAGCGGTTCCCTGTCTCATTCACCCGCGACAATATCCGCGAATGGGTGGAGAACGAGAAGGCCCTCCAAGCTCGCATTCACCACCTGTACGAGACCTCTCCCGAGGACGAGACAGCGTGGATCCAGAACTACTTCAGGTGTCAGAAGCCTTGGCCCTGTCCCTTCCGTGACGCCTGCCTCGCTCCTCGCGATGGAGGCTTTCGGTATAAGTGGCTGGCACAGCACACCGTCGAGCGTCGGTGGGACTTTAGGAATCCAGATGGTGACGAGGTGACCACCCCAACAACCGAGGTAAACGTCTAGTGGACCGAGACAAATGCAGTGCCAGAAACATCGACCCGAACGCTCGTTACCACGATGTGGTCGAGGTCAAGACGGTCTATGACCGAGTCGAGGGGCTGGTAAAGGAGTACGCCTGTCAGGACTGCGGCGTCACCATTCGCACCAAGAACCACGATGTGGTGGTGACCGGTGGCTAGCGATCCGAGCAGGATTCTCCTGCCTGATGGTATGCGTCCTTCACCTCCGAAGCTGGAGCCGCACATCGTCACGGTGCAGTACTCGTTCCGGGTTGATGCTCCCAATGCAACGATAGCCGAGAACATCGCAGCGGTGGGCATCACCTTCAACACCAAGCTTGCAATGGCTTTGTTAGCATCGGGCATTCAAGCTGAGCCATTCACGAAGGAAGCCGTCGAGAAATTGGGATTCAACATGGAGGAAATCGAGCGTGGTAGGACCAACCCTGATCGGTAGCAGCCGAATCGAAGGGCCCGTCAAGACGGTGAACGTACCGGCTGAGCGAGCCCAGGTCGAGCTGCTCCAGACCCTGGCAGACGTTGACCCGATCGGTCGTACCGAAGCAATGATCTACGGTATGCCCGGTTCTGGGAAGACAGTTCTCGCCGCAACATTCCCAGGACCACTTCGGTGGATCGCGGCGGATGGACAGACCTCTTTGAAGTCTGTCCGTTGGGCATTCAAGGAAGGACTCACCTCCTTCAAGAAGCTCGAGGAGTTACAGCTGTACGTCCCACAAGAGACGGTGCAGGGTCGCTACATCGGCAAGCCGTCAGCCTTCAATCTCATGCAGGACATGATCGACTACTGGTTCAAGCCAGAGCAGGTCGATTCGTGGCAGACGCTGGTGTTGGACAGTTTCACCGAGATTAACACATGGGCTTTGGACCTCGGGCTTGGGCTAAACGTCGAGTATCCATCTACCTCGAAGCCACTATCAACGTCCGACCAGATCAATCGGAAGGCAATGACCCGGATGGTGACCGGGCAGCAGGACTACAAGACAGCGATGGGCCTGATCGAAGGCTTCCTTCGCAACGTGCGGATCGAATGTGCACGGCACAACAAGCACCTGGTGATTCTCTGCCACGAATGGCAGGACACCACCGAGGGATCGTCGGGCGAATTGATCATCACGGCGGTTCGACCGCTCCTAATCGGACAACTCCGTGACAAGGTCAGCAAGGACTTCGACGATGTGTGGCACATGGAGCGGTACTCGAAGGGCACCGGGATCGAAGTCAAGGTGCGAGTCCACGGTGACAACAAGACCCTAGCTAAGACTCGGTGGGGCACGATCATGCCACGGGAAGTCGACCCTGACTACCGGAAGATGATCGACACGGTGAAAAAGTACCACGGGCTTTAAGCCCTGAGTGCATGGGTCGGATTGGCCATTAGTTTGGTGATCGTACACTGGCGCGGGAGTCCCAGTCCTAAACCGCACCGACCAGCTGGATACACCGGTGAGTCGACACATCGGGAGCAGGGTTCAAGTCCCTGCCATGCACCTACGCAAGTTTTGCACGACCGCACAGGGCGGATCCCTGTAGACTTAAAAGGAGAACAGAATGCCCCGCGTAACAATCGACACCACCGAAGCCACCTCGTTCGAGCCGACGGAGCCGGGTCCCTACCCCATGTCCATCAGCACGGCCGAGCTCAAGAACTCCAAGGACGGCGTTCCGATGCTGAATGTCGGCTTCGCGTTCGAGGACCCGGCGACGGCGAAGAAGTGCGGCAAGGTGTTCCGGAACTACATGCTGGCCGGCAAGGGTGCTGGCTTCGCACGTGATTTCCTGAAAGCGGCAGCCGGCATCGAAATCCCGATCGGCGGCAACTTCGACTTCGACACCGACGACGTCATCGGCCGTCACGTGATCGTCCAGATCGGCAACCGCGAGTATCAGGGCGCGTTGCAGAACGAGGCCGAGCGCATCATCTCGGCTGGCTGACCGTAGGACTGAGGTGGGGGTCGAGTGAAGATCGGTGGAGCTCTCCTAAGCAAGCAGAAACCGACAAGCTCATGCGGCGCAGCCGTGGCCCCCACCCACACCTATGCTCAAGGCTATTCATGACCGGTTGGTAGTTGAGCCCTACTACGACGCCGATAAGATCGGGTCGTTCTTCATACCGGACGCGTTCAAGAACCCTGAGGCTCAGCAGGGAGTAGTTCAATCGGTAGGCCCCACCGCCAATATCCGCGAGGGGGCCTACGTGTTTTTCCACCCCTTTCGATCGCTGCCCTTGCAGGGGTCGGACCTAATCTCACTTCGGGAGAAGGACGTAGTTGCCTACCTCATAGAGGGCGAGCTGCATCCTTTGTGGGAACACTACATGATCCTCCCAGATTGGGACAGCAAGTACGGGCAAAAGAGCGAGTGGATTTATATTCCACCCTCTGTCATGGAAGACCATTCCCCGGTGAAGTACGGCACCATCATTCGATGTGCGGAGGGAACCTCTCTGCCGTTGAACACCAAGGTAGTGATTGCTCCTGGCAAGGGGCATGAGATTGGGTTCAAAGATTCGGTGTACTACTTCATCCATCACGACGACATCCTAGCTACGGTAGATGCCACAGATCATTGAGGTTCCTCTAGCCAGTATCAAGGTTAAGGACAGACAGAGGGAGGATTATGGGGACCTTTCGGGTCTCGCCGCCTCAATCAACAGATGGGGCCAGTTGCAGAACATCCTTGTTGAGCCAGCCGGGGATGATGGCACCTATGCCCTCGTCGCTGGCGGTAGAAGGCTTGCGGGCCTTGCGGCAGCAGGGAAAGGTACAGCGATCGCTAAGGTCTATGAGGGACCGATCGACGACCTTGCGCTACAAGAGTTGGAGTTGGAAGAAAATGTCCAGCGCAAGGACCTTACCTGGCAAGAGAAGGAACAGGCTCTGGCTAGGATTCACGAGGTCAAGTCTAAGATCGCAGCCAAGGAAGGCAAGACCTGGTCCACGCAGGACACCGCCAACTTGATCGGGATTTCTCTCCGCAAGGTGCAGAACGCCATCGAGTTGAAGAAGGCGATCGAACAGGACCCAGAGATTGCCAAAGCCGACACAGCGTTCGGCGCGATGCAGCGTCTGACCAAGCAGAAGGACCTCAAGCGTCGCCAAACCGAAGTCGAGGTTAGGAAGCTCGCTGAGGAGATGGGCTCGAAGCCGAAGAGCATGGTCAAGGCAATCTGCGTGGATGCCCTCGCTGGTATGAAGGGCTTGCAATCAGAGAGCCAGGACTACGTCATCTCCAACTTCCCGTTTGGCGTCAACATCGAGGACGTCTTCACTTCGGACAA
>Ga0193701_1000236_pt1 | contig 9980 bp, 15 predicted proteins | sample U3s2metaG_FD_143055 | JGI IMG/M metagenome (GOLD analysis project Ga0193701, IMG submission 143055) | Soil microbial communities from a riparian zone of the East river system, Colorado, United States - U3s2 | ecosystem: Environmental > Terrestrial > Soil > Riparian zone | place: USA: East River...
AGCATCAAGGTACCTGCCTTTTCGTCATACTTCCCGTTAACCTTATCCTCAAGCATGCCACACGCGACTTGAGCGCACTTCTTAAGGCTGTGCAGAAAGTTAGTCCTAACTGTACTCTTCCTCTTACCCTCTGGTGTGTCCTTCTCTTCCTTCGTGCTCAACACCAAAGACGCAACATCTTTAGACCAAGCAATCCGTTTCGCTTCCTGCGGAGTGCCTGCATTAAGCGTCTGTACTTCCTTAAACCCTAGACACAGCCCTAGCACATCATTCAACGCGGCCGCTTGCTGGGCACCTTCCTTGCCAAGGAATGCCACAGACAGATCAATGCTCTTATCTGCCCTAGCAGCCTTAACAATTCCCATTGTCAACTTAGCCAACAGATCATAGCGCTTCGCATCCACCTTTTGCAGTGCCGCCTGCGCTTGCTCCTCAACTTGCTTTGCCTCTGACAAGCCCCTAATCACTAGCGGCCCGACATCCTTTGACAAGGCAGTTGCCTTAATCCTCGGAATTAGCGCAACGCTCTCGGACACCTCACTATCTGCACTCTTCACTTTAGCTTTCTTAGCCATAACATAGCTCCCTTATCGAGCATGATTGCCCGTCACTGGCGCCGTGTGACTCACACGGCGCCAGAAACTGACAACCTTTAGCCAACTAGCTTAGGTCGCTTCCTTCCCATCAATTCAGCAGTCTGGTTGCGCGTCTTCTTTCCTTGCCATCCCTTTTCCTTGACGCACTTGGTTCGGAACTCTTGCCAAGCTTTTGCACCCTCGCCTTTGGCAACTGCCTTGCGGGCCTCACTTGCTCGCCAGTCAGAACCACAAGCTTTGAGTGCCTCGCTATACGTGGTCGCGTTACCCTGAGCGTAAACAGCACTGACACTCGCCAAGGAAACCAGCGAAACGAGAATGATCTCACGAAAGGACTTCATAGCCTACACTCCCTTATGGGCATAATCGCCCGCAATATGCCTATCTCTGACATAGGCACATTATGCGCAATTAAGCACCTAACTCTTTAGCTGGATCGACATCAGGAGGCCACACAACCTTATCTGTACGCAATACAACTCTATGCCTAGACTTCCATTCATCGCCTCGCGACTTTGCTATCTGCTCGAATATAGCTTGTGCAGACAACCTCTGATCTATCACATAGCCAACCTCGTCAATCCATGTCCCATCTACACTTCGATATTGCAGCACTAGCATCTTAGTATCTCCCTTTCTCGTCTACCCTTTCCCGTCCACACGTTAGGGGGTAGTCGATTAGCTCTGTTGCATCTGTCTGGGCACCTCGTTCGTTTCAACATCTGCACACTACAACATCTGACATTCATTGCAATCCCTTTGTGTGAGTCACACACTCACAATATTGTGATCAGACACCTCTTTACATTCTCTGTCAATCTCTATCTCAGCGTCGCGATCTCTCTTAGCCGCTACGCGAATAACGCTATTCCCCACGCGATATAACCAATTCTCTATTCGATCTCTCTTAGCGGCTAAGCGATCTCACTTATTCTCTCTCTTAATCCTATTCGATCTCATGAATTCCCTAGGCGATCTCTCTTATTCTCTCTTTTGACTCTAAGCGATCTCATGAGTTACACTGTTAGTCAACTGTCGATCTCATGTGTTCCTCTCGCGAACTAACAAATCCACTCTCTTATTACTCTTGGTCAACATCTCGCGCCGTAGGCACGGAATGTTGTCCATTGCTATCAGTGAAAACTCTCTCTATCTCTATTGTGTGAGTCACACACTTATTCTTTCACTCATAGTGCTATCACTGGGCGTCAACTGCTATGGATGATAGCTAAGTCAGGCGCCTCGCCTACGAGAATTATCTCTCAGCAACTATTTATCACTCCGCGTGACACTATTACACGGAAAGCAAAATCACTCCGTGTCACATCCTTTGACGCGCAGTGAACTGACTTAACTCTAGGTACAATCAAATACAACCCCCCGTAGTCCCCCCTTATCCACAACTTAGTAAAATGGTAGGGTTGACTTGCCGGGGGGCGCATAGCGAGGCGTGCCTCACCCGTTTTTGTTATAAATGTTTTACTTTAAGGGCTTGACAGTGTGAGTCACACGGATTATATTGGTGTCAATCCTGTACTAATGCTGTACTACGGACATGAGCCCGCCATCCCTCCATCGCAAGGTCGAGGGGGCGGGCTTTTTCTGTGTGACTCACACGGTGTAGGAGTGTATGTGGTAGAATGTAAGTGATATGGGCCTATATCCGCGCCTTCGGCGGTACGGATAGAGGCCCAAGAGGAGAGGGTGCGGCTTTGGGTAACGTTATTGGATGACAATCAACGCCAGAACGGCACCGAGATCAGTACCAGGGCCTCGATGGTAGCTATGTACATCCAAAAACGAGGCACCATTTGCTTGAGAGTAGCGGCGGACTCTAACATAAGTTGGTCAAGGTCTCTTGGTTGACTGTTATCATCCTTCCAACGCGGGATTGCCCACTCAAGATGCTCTGCTAAGGTGATTGGGTCGCGCTTCTTGATGATTGGATCGTACATGTGGCACCTCATCTAGCTGCATAACCGAGGAACATATAGAGAACGAGGATTGCGGCGAGTCCTAAGAGGATTGTCTTCTCGAATTGCATGAACCAGCCTCCCTTTGTGTGACTCACACTCATTTGTCGCGGTAAAGTTGTGGAAATCGGCGTTGATCTCGCAGAAGTTCCCATTTTCTCATGCGTTTTGACCAGACCAGTGCTCGATTGCGCCTTTTGCGGGGTTTCCATGTGAGTTTTGCGCTGCCCATTGGGTTGAATGTGATGGTACGCATGGTGTCAGGTCCTTATATATGGCTCGGGTGTTCTGTCGAACACCCTCGCGATCACATTCGCATTCGATACATTCATGGCACCAATCCTGGGGACTGGTTAGAACTGTATCACACATTCATACACCCTGTCAACACCTAATTTCGGCATGGGTAAACTGATAGGGTGGGGACGTGATGGGAGTGACAGCACTCTCCCGTCAGTGCAGAGGGCTCATGGCACCGAGCGGTTGTCGCAAGCAATCTTCGTCGTTTTTCGGCGACCTCTGCACCCCTAGTTTCGTGTGAGTCACACAAGGAGAATGTTATGACGGTCGCAACAGCTACAGTTAAGGGTGGGTTCTGGCCCACTAACGGCGTAGGAAGTTTGGCGTCGATGAGTGGCAAGGGTACTCGTCGGCGTGTTGCATTCTGGATATCTCGTAAGGGCTCGTATGATGATCGTGAAATTCTGCGTACTTTGGACGGCGCTGTTCCAGGAACAACTGCGACTAAGACCCTTACCAGGGTGGAAGCGAATGTCGAATTGGGCGGCAAGCGTGTTATTGAGGTGGAGACTCTGGTCAATCGGGCGACGACTGCGGCGGATGTCACAGAGACCAAGGCCGACTTCCTATCGTTGAGTGCGAGGACGACGAAGGCTGCACAAGTGAACCTTAATCGTAGCCCGTTGGGTTCAGCGGGAATGTTCTGAGTTCGATGGACTCTGCCTACTCCCTTAGAGTCCGTTGGGAGTGGCCGTGGGTGGATGAAAACGCTCACGGCCACCGCTATGGAGAAGTGTAATGGCTGCTAAGCGTGGACGTAAGAAGGCACAACCAAAGGTTGCACAGAAATCTGAGCTAGCGAGACCAGGTGATCCGTATGTCGCACCCGATCAGTCCGTGGTTCCTCCCGAGCCTATTAATCGTACCAAGGTTCCGACGGGCACTCAGACTATCGATCCGGAGACTTTCAAACCCGCCGAACGTCGCACGCTCAAAGATTTACCGGCGCCGGTCAATCAAGTTAATGGAGTTGCGTGCATATTTATGTACACGATGTTAGGCATTGGTGACCGTGAGATTGCAGGTGCATTGAAGATTAGTCTAGAGGAAGTAAGAGGCATTAGGAAACATAGTGCGTATATTGAGTGTTTCAATACTGTAGTAGGTACGTTTATTGATGCGAATTCCGATCACATCCATTCAAGGATCGCAGCCTATAGTCATGGCGCGTTGTCGCAGATTGCGAAGGTCGCGTTCTTTGGTAGTAAGGAGAATTTGAAGCTAAGGGCTAGTCAGGATTTGATGGATCGTGCGGGGCATCAGAGGAAGGATGCGAATGCGCGGTCCGATGGTATTATGAATGAGTTAAGGATCATCGTTGTTGAGGGTGAAGGTAAGGTGAATGTGAGCCTGAATGGAGAGGGCCATGGCTAGAAGTGATCCGCGTGATTTGGCTGTTGCGGCTGCGATCGATCGTTATAAGGCAGGCTCGTTGCAGCAGTATGCAGGTAAGCGTTATAGCAGGACAGGTGAGCCGAGGACGCAGGGCGAAACTGTGACCAACAAGGCGCAGGCCATTGCCATTGCGTTGAGTGAGGCTGGTGTAGGTACAAGCAAGAAGCATAAGGCGAAGAGGATTGTGCCAGGATCGACTGCGAGGGCTCGGCGAGAGGGTGCGAGTGGTGGTCTTGGTAAGTCAGGAGGCGGACGAGGTGGTGGTGGCGGTGGTGGTTTCTAGGCGTGTGACTCACACAGGAGCGTGACATGGCATCGTTGACAAGTGATCTCTCTAGAGCAGGGCCAACGAGTTGGGGTCCTAATCCGCAGTACTGTTCATTCAATCGAACTGTGGCCGGCTCTCCGAATACAGTGGGGCCGTTGGTTCCGTTGTATGCAGGTGAGCGTGTGTGGGACAGTGTGAACTTCTTGGTGTATCAAGCGCTTACGCCGTCATCGGTAACGTGGCAGTTGTGTACGCTGGCTAAGTTGTCTGGCGCCTAATGCCAACATATAAGCTCGAACGTGGATCATGTCAGTGGGGCTTCCAAGAGAGCCGTGCGAAGATCGAGATATTTGCAGGATCGTATGGCAATGGAAAATCCACTGGCATTATTGTTAAGTGTCTTAAGCTTGCTCAGTTGTATCCTGGTAGCTTGGGTCTTATGGCAAGGTCAAGTTATCCTAAACTAAATGATACGCTAAGAAGAGACTTTCTGAGGTGGTGCCCAAAGAAATGGATCAAGAGAAGGCCAACGAAAGATGATAACTCTTGCTATCTCACTAATGGTTCTGTCATACATTTTAGGTATGTCGCTCAGCGAGGAAAGACTACGGAAGACGGATCGACTACGAGCAATTTGCTCAGTGCTTCTTATGACTGGATTGCTGTTGATCAAATAGAAGACCCTGAAATTCAACATAAGGATTTCCTCGATCTCATCGGTCGTCTTCGTGGCAGTACGCCATTTAGAGAAGTCGATGGGATGAGTGACGATGATATATTGAGTTGGCCTGCAAGTGGGCCTCGTCTGTTTCTTATTGGGTGTAACCCAACACGTAACTGGTTCTATCGTGAGATTGTTGCTCCATGGTTGTTGTGGAGGGACAGGAAGATATTTACGGATAAACTTCTTGTTGATGAGGAAACGAAGGCACCGATCATCGAATTGTTTGAAAGTGATGTCTACGCTAACAAAGCTAATCTGCCACCTGATTATATCAGTACGATGGAGTCATCGTACAAGGGACAGATGTACGACCGTTATGTGCTCGGAAAGTGGGCGGCATATGAAGGGTTGGTCCATCCAGACTTTGACACCGCGAAGCATACGCTGACGCGTCAAGATGTGATGGACTACCTGGGAGAATGTCGTGAAAGACACGTCAAGATTAGAGCTTTGGAGGGATATGATTTTGGCAATACTGCTCCTAGCGTCTATTTGCTTTCGTTTGTGGATGATGTGGGAAGGGTTATAGTTTGTGATGGCTTCTATGAACCGAACTTCAACTACGATCTTCAGCCGCAAAGGATATTTGAAATTCGGATGCGCTACATGGGGTTCATGGAATTTGAGGACGACATCATCGCTGACCCGGCAATCTTTAGGAAGCAGGTTGTTGCCAAACGGCAGACAGGTGTCAGTGTGGCGCAGTTGTTTAGGGAACTCAATCTCCCTATGCGAGCAGGTATGAGTGATGTTGGGGCTGGCATCGCTAAAGTCAACGCATATCTTGCCGATAAGGTTGGGGCTCGTCATCTGTTGACCGGAGAGGCATCTGGTCCTATGCTATACGTGGTCGATGACTTGTCCTGGTTCGAGAACGAAATTACTAACTACTACTGGAAGAAAAATCCGTTTGGGGAGCAGATCGATGAGCCCCAAGAACATAACGATCATGCGATGACAGGAATGAAATACATGCTTTCGTATCTACCTGAGCCATCGCAGATCATTGTCCCAGCGGATCAGTTGCCTCCCGATTGGATGTACTGGCAAGAGATGGATCGCGACGACTACATGGCCGCGATCAACAATCGTTATCAGTAGCGTGTGAGTCACACAGAGGAGACGAAGATGACTACGCCAAAGAAGCCTGACGACAGGAGAGACGAAATTAGCAGCCCGAAGAAGCAGGATGTGACGAAGCCCATTGGGAATGCACCGCGTAACCAGATCGTGGGTGGGTCAGTTCCTGGGCGTGAGTTTGATGATGATGTGCCTCCCGGTCATAGCCCAGATACGGTACCAGATGATGGAGGTTTTACCCGCCCGGTTATGGGCACGGCTCATGAGGCGTCGGAGGAGGAACCATCTGTAGAAAAGAACGTGCATCCCGAGCCAAGGCGCCCGTCTCCAACGGCAGTCTATAAGCTTTTGTCTGCCGATGCCACAATCAATGGACAGAAGTACTCGACTCACTATACGGATCATGGAGGCCACTACGGTCTCTTTACGTTGAGTGAGGCAGAGGCCGATCTAATCATGGCGCAGGGATGGCAGATCGTGGAGGTCGGTGGCGAGGATGACTTTTCCGTTCATCCAGAATTGGAGCAGGAGGCGAAGGATGAGGAGGCCAGTCGCCATGCGGCGCCCCCGAAGAAGGTAGACAATCAAGGTCGCGTGTGAGTCACACAGTTACTTTGGGCAGATACGTGTACTGCTAAAGGTTGGCCAATGGCTTGGGTATCCGATACACTGTTGCAGCTTTACCGGGATTTGAATGCGTCTGTGTCCCGGTTAACTGAGTCAGTGACGCAACTGCCTCGTGTTCTCAGACGCATACATCAGGAGCTAGAAGCTATGGCAAAGAGTAATGCTCAGGTACTCGACGAGGTTCGCCAGACTCGTGGTTTCGTCGCGAGTTTGATCGCGTCTCAGGAGGCATTGCGTCAGGCTGTGAAGGACGCACTTGCCAATCATGAGGTCGACCAGGACGTTTCGGATGAGGTTGACAAGTTGTTCGATGAAGCTAAGGCAGGTGCTACGGCAACTGCTGGAGCCATTGTCGCCAATCCGGGTCCGTCTGATCCGCCGGCTCCGACGCCGCCCGGTGGTTGATTGTAGGCTTTAACAAGGGAGAGAAACAATGGACGCGCGCCTTCAAGCTGCTAAGGCCATTATCGACTTCGAAGCTCGTCGCGATAGTAGAGGCCATCTTGTGATTTACGCCCTGCCAGCGAATGACGGAGGTGGAAAGTTCGAAGTGGCTGGGATCAACCAAAAATATAACCCAGATGAATGCGCGCGTCTCATTGAGTTGATCCATGCTAAGAAGTTTGATGAAGCCGAAGCCTATGCAGAAGAGGTGATTGCTCGTGACACGGACGGGGCTGAAACGTGGCATGCGTTAGCTATTAGGTATGGTGAGGATGGTGAAACTCTAGGCGATCCCGGCGTACAATTCTTTTTGCGTGACTGCATCTTCAATCGAGGACTTCATGGTGCTGCACGCATCTTGCAACAGGCAGTTAGGGTTCACGACGATGGGATTGTAGGTCCTATTACGTGTAAGGCTGCTGAGGCGTTTCAACCAGCAGCACTCCTCATGGCGTTGCGTACTGCTAGGGAGGGCTATGAGCGTAACGTTGTTGGCTATCGTGCCAACTTTTGGAAAGGATTGGTGAACCGATGGAATAATGCACTCAAGGTCGCACAGAAGTTCGACTCAGGTGACACACGATTAGCATAGGGGATTACCATGTTGGCAACACAAGGGCTATCTCAGCAAAATCAACAACTGATCGCGCAGATCGTTTCTATCATCGGCATGGTTGCAGCTACACTTGGATGGGCGCCTGCCGATAAGATACAAGGAATTACTACGAACATTCTCGCAGGTATAGGACCAATCGCAACGGCTGTGGGGCTCATTTGGTCTTTGTTTGCGAGTCGTAAAAATGCAATTGTGTCTGAAGTTGCAGCGATGCCTGAGGTACGGGCTGTTGTAACTGAGCCGACTCATGAAGGGCGAGAGCTTGCGAATTCAAGTGCTACGCCAAGTAACGTCATTGTTGCTAGGCCAGAAGGTTCGCCGGTTCCTGCAGCACCACCGCATCCGTAGAAAGGGGCTAGGGTATGAAGATCATTCGAACAATCCTGTTCGCGGCAGCCATCTCGCTGCCGCTGAGTAACTGTGCCCAACTTCAGACAGCGTTTGAGGTTGCAAACTTCACAACTGCGAGTGTCGCCAATCCAGTGACACCGCAGATGCTCAATAACCTCGAAAACGGTGCAATCATCGTGTTCGCTGGGCTCAATGCGTATCGGCAATCTTGCGTCCAGAAGGCAATCCCGCAGGAGTGTAGGACTGTCATTCGGCAGATGCAGGTGTACACGCGCCAAATTCCTCCGCTGTTGGCACAGTTGCGAACGTTCGTGCGTACCAACGATCAGGTTAACGCTGTAATCGTTTACAACTCAGTGGCCAACTTGGTCGCTACGTTGCGGACGACAGCAACACAGAACAACGTGAGGGTAGGTGCATAATGGATGTCATGGCCGTCCTTGCGATTGTGAATAAGGTTATTCTGGTCGCGAATACACTGATCCAAGCTGGTCAATCGGCTGAACCAGCGATCACGGCACTGATCAACTTCGCGAAAGGCATCAAAAAGGGTCCTATCACTCCTGAGGAAATCGCTAAGACTGACGCGATCCTCGATGCCTTGATCTCGCAATTCAACGAAGAGCTTCCTGATTAACCGTGTGAGTCACACAAAATGGCCGACTCGAACACAAACTCGCGGCAGTATGATGATTTGCTCGACTATGACGATGAGCTTACCGCTAGTACGCCGCGAGTGAGTAATGAAGCTCAGCCTCCATTCCAAATCTATGAAGGTAGTCGCATTGCGGTCGGTAAAGGCATCGGCATAATGGTCAAGCGTAAGCTTGATGCTGCTAAAGTGGCCTATGATGCCGTAAACATGATGACTGAGGAGATTTTTCGATATTACAATCATCATCACGGAAAGATAAATAATACGCCTAGGGGCGTTTTTAAGCGTGGGGACGCTTCTGAGAACGTTATCTTCAGTAACCTCAATGTGATGCTTCCGGCTGTTTATAGCAAAAACCCCGATATTACGTGTTCTACGACAGATGAGGGTGATGAGGATTTCCTGGAAACTTTGGAGGCACTGATAAATGCGCTATTCAAGCGAAAAGATGGTCTCAACGCCAAGCCTCGGATTAAGAAAGGGGCTGGAATGGGGCTGCTCACCAATTTTGGCATCATCAAGCTTGGTTTCACCCAAAAGTCCGACTCTCGCGAGGTGGCAATGCGCGAGATGGAGCGAATTACAGACGAACTTGGAAAAGCGAAGAAGCAACAAGACGTCGATCGGCTTTATGGGGAATTAGAGGCCCTTGAGCGTAATATGGAGGTTCTAGAGCCTAGTGGCTTTGGATTGACCAATGTACTGCCTCATCGATTGATCGTTGACCCAAATGCTGAGCAGCCTGATGGTTTAGATGCTGGATGGATGTTGGAGGAGGTGTATTTCCAAACATCTTATCTAACGGCACGTTTCACTCAGTCTGATGAGGAGGACGATCCAGATGACACAAATCGTAAACTTATATATAAGCCAACGCATAAGGCTCGGTTCACTGCAGGAAATGGCGCTGGACGGGACGATGGTCTTGGACTCGTTATGGACTCCATTGAC
>Ga0193701_1000243_pt1 | contig 9852 bp, 8 predicted proteins | sample U3s2metaG_FD_143055 | JGI IMG/M metagenome (GOLD analysis project Ga0193701, IMG submission 143055) | Soil microbial communities from a riparian zone of the East river system, Colorado, United States - U3s2 | ecosystem: Environmental > Terrestrial > Soil > Riparian zone | place: USA: East River...
ATTTATTGTGGGTATTATAATTGAGATTATGAGAGGTAGATGGGCTTCAGCAGCAGTAGGTGCAGGCGTAGCCAGACGTCGTGCGGGAGCGGAAGCGGAGCAACAAGATGCAGCTCATCAGAAAGAAATGGACCAATTAAAAGCAGAGCAACAAAAACAGATAGATCAGTTAAAACAAGATCAATCAAAGCCTCAACAATCATCCGGTCAGGAAGATGTAACTCAGAAACTACAAAAATTAGCTGATCTCAAAAAGCAAGGAATCTTATCAGATGAAGAATTTCAGAAACTGAAAATGGAATTATTAGCCAAGTTATAGTACATAATTTGAAGCAAGGTATTGTAATCATTTCCTGTTGACAAAATGTTACTGTAATTAGATAATGTATATCAGATTTTTAGGTAAGTAAACCAAAATAATGAACGATTAGTTAGTTCTTTATAATTTTGTAAAAATAGAACGATGCGTTTTTAGAATCAACTTTATGAAGTATTCATTATTTGAATAGATGAATAGAAACCTTTGAAGGTATGAGCCCCATGGCAGATACAGATAACAAAGCAGTTGCTCGAGGATTTGTTCAAGCAATATTTAATGAAGGAAAAATAGATGAGGTAAAAAACTTTGTTACTCCTGACTTAATTTATCACGGGTTGGAAGAAGTCAAAGGTCTGGAAAATTTCAAACAGTGGGTAGCTGAAGATCGCAAGGCATTTCCTGATATGCAGATCACAATAGAAGATGCATTTGGGGAACAAGATAAACTTGCCATGAGATGGAACTTGAAAGGCACATTTGCAAAGGAACTTCATGGTAGTCAACCAAGTCATGAGAAGTTTGAGACTCAAGGCGTCGAGATTTTTCATTTTCAAGATGGCAAAATCAAGGAAGCATGGACGATATTTGGAAGCATGGACAGTTTTAAATGACCTCAAACGGGCTTGCTTCTTAATCTTGTTGTCTTAGTACAGCCACAGCCTGCAAAACAATAAAAAGATACTTATAATTTCCCTTTTTTATCACATTACTGAATGTTAAAATCTGTGAATGATTTTCAAAGAGCCTTAATATTCCAAGGAGGTGGCTCACTAGGAGCCTATGAAGCTGGTGCTTACAAGGCGTTTTATGAATTGCTTTCTGAGAGAGACAAAAAAATAGGAAGGGAAGATCAACCGTTATTTGATATTGTTGCGGGCACTTCCATAGGTGCAATGAATGCCTCTGTATTGGTAAGTTATGTAAAAGAAGCCAGGACTTGGAAAGGATCTGCGGAAAGGCTAATTGAATTTTGGGAGTATATTGCGACAGAATCAGATGTTGATAAAATACCAGGTTTTACTGAATGGTGGAACTATTGGCATGATCTTAATAATGTCATAGCGTCCGGTGAATCAGCTAGAAGGTATTATAACACAAAGCAGTTCATATATAAAGGAGTACCCAATGTATTCAAACCTTCCCAAACTTTGGTAGATAAGAGGTTTTTAGATCCTTCTAATATGTGGTATCTTTATAGTAACGAACCACTAAAGCAAAGTCTGGAGAAATTTGCAAAATTCCCGATAGCAACCAGTTATGAGAAAAAAGAACCCAGACTACTCTTAGTGGCTGTAGATGTACAGGAGGGAAGCACAGTAGTCTTTGACAGTTATGAAAAAGCGGATGGTAGTCGCAAAACTGAATATGGACGTTACGGTCTGGAATTTGCACATAATGGTAATGAAGGATTCGAACACGTAATCAGGTACAAAGATGGAATAGAAGTTGATTTTGTTCTTGCAAGTGGTTCTGTACCCGTTAACTATGACTACACTAAGTTAATGGTTGAAAACTACAGGAACGAACACAAAATCAAGGGCGAAAACGAAGCTAAGAAAAAATCGCAAAGTGGAAAAACGGTTAATAAGAAAGTTCGCTACTTTTGGGATGGTGGGATTATTGCCAATACTCCACTTAGGGAGGCCATAATGGAACACCGCAAGTATTGGCACTATGTTAGAAAATCTGAGGTTCCTCTTCTACGTGCTTGCATAGTTAACGTACACCCGATTAAACAAGAATATTTACCGGCTAATTATGATGGAGTAGTAGATAGAAAAAACGATTTGACGTACCATGATAGGACTTTGTTTGATGAAAGGATGGCAATAATGATCACGGATTATGTTAACATAATCAAGAGCCTAATTAAGTTGGCAAATGATAATAAGATTAGAAAGGACTTAGTAGACAACATTTTACAACAGCAGGCCCTAACGAGAAATTTTATGACGGGCGAGCATTTTACATACGCGGATCTCACAGAGTATATGGTGTCTGTCGATTTTGTAGTTAGAATAGAACGCAAGAACGACACACATACAATAGCAAATAAGACATTTGATTTCTCAAACACTACAATACGACAGCTAATAAAAGATGGATATGAAGAAGCACTTGACCAAGGAACTAAAATACTCCAGCGTTATGATTCTGGACGGTAGCGCACAATTTGTGGATTTATGAACGTTTAATAATTTTTCAGATATGAATCTTTACCAAAATTATAGATTCCCATTTTGATATCTATCTAGACTTCTATAATGTGGCTAATAATTTGCATTATACCCCTCCTCAGGAGTTATTATAAAACACATAACGTAGAGTATTCACGAGATATTTAGTGTATAAGTGCACTCCTTAAAAGAAATTATAGATCCTTTTTTTGTTTGACATGTTTTTTATTTTTAGCGGATACAAAAGTATTGATGTCCTTCAGGACATACATACTTAAATCTGCCCACAAATCTTGTAATTCATGGCAGAAGGTGGGCAACTGCTGGTAACTTTTATGCTCAGTTTTAGCCTATTGCTAGTTGTTATCTCTGCAGTAAACCGATACACAAGAAACCTCATCATACCTGGAGTTACAATTTTGATGTTACTTGGAGCAATCTTAGCAGTTGTTCCTTTTGTTAAACACGATGTGGATGAATTTTACGGAATTATTGGAGCATTCCCGGACATAATATTCTATGTTTTTATTCCTATCTTGATCTTCGAATCTGGACGCAAATTAACGATTGGACGGATCAAAAAAGAAGCCATACCAATAGGTTTCTTTGCAATTATAGGAGTAATATTGACTATCCTAATTATAGGGATAGGAGTTAATGGTATATTTAAGATTCCGTTTATCGACGCCTTGCTTTTCGGAGCTATTCTTGCGGCTACCGATCCTGTAGCTGTGGGTGTGATTTTCAAGAAGTTTCCAATTCCACAAAGATTGAATCTAATCATAGAGGGAGAGTCCTTGTTTAATGATGCAACCGGCATTATCTCTTTTAATGTTGTTAAAGGGATTATCTTCTCAGGCGTGGCATTTTCATTCCTAGATGCGTCTATCTCTTTTATTTGGTCAATGGTGGGTGCAATCGCACTTGGTACTGGACTGGGATGGATCGGCGGGAAAATTCTTGACAAGTGGAGGGCTGATGAATATGTAGATTTCACCTTTTCCTTAGGATTGGCTATAGGTGGCTTTATAGTGGCTGACCACTTTCTACATATCTCTGGAGTAGTTACTACTTTATTTACTGCAATAATTCTCGTTACTAAGCACAAAGAGGTTTCAATCGGTGTTAGAAAACTTTTTCACAAATACTGGGACTACATAGGTTTCATTACAAATAGTTTCCTGTTCTTTCTCATTGGAGTTCCTTTACTCGCAGTAGAATCATATGAAAGTAGTGCCGTTCCATTGATTCTCATAATAGTAGCTCCGTTTGCCATAATGATGTTATCCAGAGCTGCAGTAGTTTACAGTGGAAGTGCATTTTTAAGAATCTTTAGAGTTAGAATTCCTCTTCAATGGCAAAACGTTCTTACCATTGGAGGTTTAAGAGGAGGAGTAGCAGTAGCATTAGTTCTGTCACTTTCATCAGAATATCAATTCAAGGACCTGTTCATTAGCCTAGTCATACCTTTAATTGCAATTAATTTAGTGGTGAATCCTATTCTCTTAAATCAATATCTAAAAAATCGTCCTCTAAGATAGATCAATCTTAGATCTTGACGTTCCTTAAATTGTGATTAATCATTCTTAAGGGGAATATCAAAGATCCATATACGAAATTTTATTAAAAATTTCATTTTCAACTAAAGATTTTAGATATTGTGTTACGTAGCAATTTTTCAATTATATTGGAATATTGGAAAAAATTTTGGATTCAAGTTGGATAACAATGTGTTATTTGAAGAGGAACACCGAGCTCTCTTGGTCAAACTGAATATTCATGTTATTGGATGTGAAACTATGATGAAAATTTACCTTCTGAGTAGCATTACTAGAGAATTGTAAAATTTATGATAATCCAGCAAAAATTAAAATATGAAAATTTACACCGGGTTTGATGAGAATGTTATTTCAGGTTTTAGAAAGACATTCCGATTAAACAGGACAAATTTTAGAGCTGATCTTATATTATTCATCTCTTGCCATATATGAGAAATGATTTAATCATATCTTCAACAAACTGGGCGTTTTATTCATGAAGCAAATAGAAAAACATATGTGGTTAGCTTGCACTATAGGATTTTAATGAAATCTACTTTCATAACTGTTATAATGACTAGCTTGATATTAATAGCACCCTCTTTTGTTATCATGCAGCAAATTCAAGCTCAAGAAGACAATATAATTATCACGTTTCTGTCGGGCAAAGACGAAGTTCCTCCGAATGATTCTAATGCTAATGCTTGGGCCAAGTTCCAGTCTGTTAACAATGGTTCACAAATAGCATATTGGGTTAGTATCAGTGGACTAAATAAAATAACAGGGGCACATCTACACGACGGAATTAAAGGACAAAATGGTGATATTGTAGCCGTTTTATCAGGAAATAAATCTGCCGATGCTGGAGGGAATGAAACTATATCGTTGACGGGAAATATAACAAAAGACGATCTACAGGGTCCTTTGAAAGGTAAGGAAATTTCCGATCTCGTAAGTCGAATGAAAAATGCAAGTATCTATGTAAACGTACATACCGACGAATATAAGGATGGGGTTATCCGTGGCCAGATTGGCTAAACTTAACTACTTTCATTGTGAATTTACTTCTTTCTTCTTTTGCAGCATCTGTAAGGGATTTTCTTGTCCTGCCTTTACCATTGTTTAACAACTGACCGCAGACTATGATACTGAGGTGATTAGTCGGTGAATTCAACATCTCTAAAGCCTAGTGGGAATTTGTTAATATTATCTCCAACAGCGGAACAAACTTCATACTTTGATTATGTTGTACCAGCAGATAACAGATTACAAATCAACGTTGTACTCAATAAACATGCACTTTAAGCAAGGTTGTAACTAGATCCGAATCCTACGCAGAAGTTGATAATTGTTTTATTCTTTAATCCTGCCAGGCATCAGGAAATCCACGGCCTCGTATAATCCTTCGAGCTCTTTAGAGACCTGGCTTGAGAATACTCCTAGAACTTCAAAATCAGCTGCCTGCATTCTTCTAGTGCTGAACATAGCTAGAACCCCAATAACATTATCACCATGGGTTAGAGGATACCCTGCAAATGATTGAAGGTTTTCTCTTTTAGCCCAATCAGGATATCTTATCCTCTTGTCATTAACAACATCATTTGTTATTGATGGCTTGCCAGTGATTACTATATTCCCAATCTTATTAGAGTCTGCAGGAACCTTCGAAAATTCGCCATCTATATTTTTGTACTTTCCGGCACTAAATTTTAGGATAAGATTTTTCCTTTCCTTGTCCAATAACCATATCCGAGAAAACTTTGCGCCAAAATGTTTTACTAAACTCTCCACGATAAACTGGAGCTTTTCATTTAATTTTTGATATTTCTTCAATGAACTGAGGATCTTGTAAGCACGCCACTTTTGGTCTCTTATGTCATGATCATCAAATAAAGTATAAGGTGTAACCTTCACCATGCTAGATTCATAAGAACGGAAATCATCTATCAGATCGACAAATCTATTCAAAAAGTTGCTACTTTCAAATTCATATTGTTCTACAGAATCGAAAACAAAATGACATATCCAATCAAAGTCTCCTGTCATTCTTGCAGAGTAAACACAAAAGTCTGCTTCGCCACAGTATTTTTCAAGACGGGAGATCATAACCGAAGTATCAGCTTTAAATTTGAATTTAAGAAGAATTGTACGATTTATCTTATCTGATAGTAATGTTGGATTTAGAAGAAGAGAGTAGCCTAGTATGGTGTTGGATTTTTCCAATCTCTTCAATCTGTATCTTACAGTTCTATCGGTTATTTTGTACCCTAGTCCTTGGAGATATCTTGTCATTTCATATGAAGAAGTGCGTGAATTCTTGCCAAGCTGTGCTAATAGAAATCTATCGATTTCGTCTACCAATAAATAGACATCTCTTCTATCATTATTATGTATTGCCAATTAGGAAATTATATGAAAGACCAAGCTTATTGCTCTCCTACTAAATTTTTTTCTTGTTGCCTAATCGGAAATCTAGTTAACATTTTTTTTCCATAGTAAATATATCGTTATTTTGCCTACATAAAGATATGAAACTAGACTATTTTGAGATAGAGCGGGTAATTGAAGAATTGGCGAAAAATTATGCAGCCCCATGTACAACAACATGGTTTAAGGTAACGAGTAACAGAAGACCGTCAGCTGAGGAATACAGAGAGAAGGTAGTAGATTTTATGAGACAATTTGAAGCTGTTTTGTCAGGTCAGCTATCACCAAGTGAACAAACAGAAATATGTTTAGAGTATATTAAGGAACAACTACATAACCAAATCCTGCTCATTAGAAGAGGAAATAACAAAGAAGTAGAGAGACGTTTTCAATATTATGTCAATTACAACTAATTCTGACAAAGACAATTTACCTTCTCTATCATTGGTAAATATCGAAGGAAATAAAATGGAGGTTAAATAAAACGGTAAACTACGGTATAATAGCAATACCTATAATAGGAGTACTCGTAATTGCTGGAGTAATTAGTTTTTTTATCGTATATTCCTTCTATCCCGAAAAGCATGAGAATATAAACATTGGTGGTAAGTGCTATGAATTAGTAGGTATGGCTCATCGGAAATTTAGCAACTTAGCTGCAGAAACGGAAATAAAAAAAATGATACTTCAACTTAGTAAAGTGGAGCCAAAGAATGCCAGCATACCAATAATTTTCAATGGAAAAGATTCAGAAATTGAAAGTTTTATAAATAGATATCATCTAACAGTAACTTCAAGACAAAGAGTGATATATTTTCCCGATATTAATGGAAGCGTTGTTACGGCAAATATTCCTAAAGTCGACCTGCAAAGAATTGTGGACAACCTAAGCATATTTGATATGTTACCTTCGACAAAATCTATAGCTGGGAGTATCGGAATTCAACCCAATAAATATATAACGTCTAATGAATCCAGAGATATTTCCTTCATATTAGACAAATTCATGACAAATGGATTGAGGGATATAGTTGACAAGTCAGATGGTGTAAAGTCTGCAGAGTGCCGAAATAATACATAGATAGATCAATATGGTTATCAAGTTCACTTGTGGAAATAAGTTTGTAGGAGCACTGCAATACCAATGAGAAGGCATACAACGGGGATACAAGACTTGGATTTTATCAATCAATCTACTTTTATAATTAAATTGCTAAAAATGAAATACTCTTTACACTCTTTCCATGTCGAGCACTCTAGTTGCATCAGATTCTCCATCTTTAATGAGACAATCGATGGTATCTGAGGTAAAGTCTGCCCACTTGCTTGAGATAGTATGTTTATCATCTTTACGTTCCACTGTGATTAATTTTTCTATGCTGAATCTGCCATCTATCAGATCTTTGAAATCTCTTGATCCACTGGAACGTTTTTTGCTTTTGGAGTTGATACTGGAGAGATAATTGTCAAGATCCGCTTTGAAAGCAACTTGTTTGTTCGAATCAATATAATTGCCTGCAAAATCTCTTGTCTTCTTATATAGATCGATTAAGTCTGTTACTATCGCAGCGACCTTTTGATCATAGTCTGTTTTATCTTTAAAGGTGAGATCGTTCTTCCTGCTTTTTACTCTATCGTGATCATAAGGTATCAAATCTATCTGGGAAGGCCAAATATTAACAATAAATACATCCAGATCGGGTACGTCCATATTTTTTTGCTTGTGCCAGTAATCACGATGATAATGTATGAGTTCCCTCAACGGCGTATTGCTGAGTATACCACCATCCCAATACTTTCTTCCTTGGATGTCTTCATAATTGAAATATACTGGAAAAGATCCACTGGCCATCACGTGTTTTAATTCTAGACCACCATTATAGTAAAGAACAATTTTTTTCTTATCATCACCATACACTGACCACCTTAGCGGCACTCCTTGGTCTTTGCGTTTACTTGTGACTGAACTTGGTTGTAAGTCGGTATGAAATTCAGACAGGTGCTTGATCAAATCTTCACTGTCTTTTCTGTCTGGGGGATTCCCTTCCAGTGCACATATCTTGCATTCATTACCAACATATTCATAACTATCAAAGGTAACTGTAGAACCCAGTTGTACGTCTACGCAAACAGTTAGAAGTCGTGGTTCTATAAACTGATTATCTTTACCCTCATAACTGGTCGCTATTGGAAATTTAGTAAATCTCTTTTTTCCATCATGTCCAACGTATCCCAAACTTTCTCTAAGTGGGTTATTGTTATAGTGAAACCAAATATTGTTACTAGTATTTGGAAGACCCTGATAGATAGGCAAATTATCAAAGAACCTGAAATCATATTCTATTGATGGAAAAGAAAATACTCTGTCTACACCAGATATGAAAAAATCCTTTACAGCGTAATATCTTCTTGCTGTCTCATCCCACCATGTTGTTAGTAATTTAGCATTAGCAGGAGTTGATTGGGATATGTAGTGCCAGAATTCTTCTAGTCTGTCAGCTGACCCTTCCCAGGTCCTATTCTGCATTACATAACTGACGATTATTGCAGCATTTATTGCGCCGATAGACGTGCCTGCAATGACATCAAATAACCTTTCACCTGGTTTGAATAATCTCTTATAGAAGGCTTTGTATGCTCCAGCCTCGTAGGCACCTAGTGCAACTCCACCTTGAAGAACCAAGGCCCTTTGTTTTTTCATTTTTACATTATATGACATAACTAACTCACACTATCGACTTTACTAACCTTTGCTCTTCTTCATAATGACTTACTTTCTGCAACTAGTATGGCCAATCCAACTAGGGTATGATCTAATTAGGTCGGAGATCAAACCTGAACAGTTTAGCAAAGAATGCTGAAATTAAGGCATGAGACAATTATGATATAATTTTCTTTTATCAATCGGGAAGGCGATGTTTTTTACTCATGTTATTACACTCATACTAGCTATAGATCTATGTGAATCCAAATCAATTTTTAATTAGTAAGTGTTTTTAAACCGGTTGTAGCATTCTTCGAAAAGGATTCCATTGTCGACATGTTCATACTCATAGTCTCTTCTGGAGGAGCTCCAATTTCAGGTTTTAGTGCAAAGTCCATAATCCCTGCCGACTCCTGGCCATTTGCGTTTATTTTTTCTGCTATTGAGATAAGCTCATCTTTGGGTATCATAAAGTGGATAACATCTTTAGTGGAGTTAGACGGATCGATCATAAGTATTTTCCCTGCTGGAATACCATTAACTTTTCCAGAATAACTCTGAGCTGAAAATGAACTTGGTTTTGGAACAGAAACCTCTTCATGAACAAATATGTTGACATTCTTAATTCTACCAGTGTTCCAATCGGATGGCATTTGAAACTTCAATTCATTATTTTTTTGGTCGTAT
>Ga0193701_1000253_pt1 | contig 9607 bp, 11 predicted proteins | sample U3s2metaG_FD_143055 | JGI IMG/M metagenome (GOLD analysis project Ga0193701, IMG submission 143055) | Soil microbial communities from a riparian zone of the East river system, Colorado, United States - U3s2 | ecosystem: Environmental > Terrestrial > Soil > Riparian zone | place: USA: East River...
GAACTGTTTCTAAATCTAGAAGAAGGTGAATAATTTGAGGATCTTGGGGGGATCGGTTTGGTGCACAGAAGTAACACTATTCTAATCAATGATCAACTTTATAATTAGTATTTCTGTGTTCAAAATGTCATAAACTAACTCATTTTATCTATTTTGGTAAAATTGCGAATCATGAATTCTATGTCCAACCCTCGATCCGGCGTTACAGTATAACAATATTCCTCGTCCATGCTTAAAGGGATTAAGGCGATCTGGTCATTACGACAGAGTGGACACAGATGGTATTGCTCCTCACAGGTATCGAATATTGTTGCTGTCCAGTAGCAAGATTCACAAATTGCAAACTGATACCGGCTATAATCATATTTTTTTGAACTAGATGGGCCATTTGCTTTATGATTGGGAATAGCACCAAGTTAATTATTATCATAGAAGTTCAGGTAGATTAAATGATAGTATGTAGTCTATTTAGGGGTGGCAATTTAGCCGAGTACATTTACTTGCAGAGTAAAACGGTAAATTGTTAAATGTTGAGACTCGAAATACTAATTATTTATTAGTGTTGTAAGTCCTCCCAACTAATATCTATACGATCTATTTATTCTATATACAGATAATAAATATAAGCAACCACGCTCTTCGGAAATTAGGAAAGCCTTGAAAATATCTGTCATAGATATTGGCTCTAACACTATAAAGTTAGTCAATTATAATGTTAAAAGGGATCTCTCATTCACAGCTTTTCAACAAGAGAGTACCAAAGTTAAACTCGGTGAATCATTAGATCGTACTCACATTCTAAGTGATCAATCTATCGAGAGGGCTATAGATACTCTTCTTTTATACAGTGATATCATTAGAGTGGAATCTATAAAACGATGTCTTTGTGTTGGGACAAGTGCCGTAAGAGAAGCCCAAAATAGTGCTCATTTCGTAGACCAAGTTTATAAAAGAACTGGCTTCAAAATAAGAATCTTATCCGGAAAGGAAGAAGCATATTATTCCTATCTAGGAGCATCAATGTCTTCCTATCTTCCAAATGTATTGTTTTTTGACCTAGGCGGAGGATCTTTAGAATTGGTGTATACAGAAGACTTCAAAATCAAGAAGGTAGATTCACTTTCCCTTGGTGCACTACGACTTACTCAAATTTATGGTAAGAAGGATAGTTCCTTTTCTAGGAAGGATTGTGATGATATGGTCCAAAAGATCCACGATTCTCTTCCCACTAGAAAAAGCTACGGAATAGGGATAGATACTGTACTTGCTGGAGTTGGTGGAACTTTAAGAACCCTTACAAAATACGATCAAGGATCTAATGAATATCCATTAGGAAAAATTCACAATTACAGATTAAAATTATCTGCAATTGAATCTATCTGTAAGGAGTTGGGCACTATGAATGATAAAGAAATTTCCGGTCTGCGTGCAATGGATGCGACTAGAGCTGAAACAATTGTTGCCGGTTCGTATGTTATTCATACTCTAATGAAGAAACTTGAATTCGAAGAGGTTATCGTAAGCGCTTATGGCTTAAGGGAAGGAATTATCGCAGGATTCCTTCGAAACCGTGATTTTTTTAACCATCAAAAGTCAGAAGACTTGGAAAAGCAAATTTCAAAAATAGTTTCCAATAATTATGAACCCAACATTCAAAATATAGAACTAGACAACATTCTCCGGCATATGATCTCCTACGGATTTCTAAAGGAGAGAGAAGTTGAGATCTTGTTATTCGCAATACGCACATTGACAAAACTCCGTGCCACCAACAAACTCCATGATCTATTTTACATGATATTAGACGAAGATTACCCATATCTTACACACAGAGAACAGCTTGTATTGGCCTTGTCTATAGTACAATCCAAAAAGGCAAAGACTTCCGATTGGTTGTATTCTAAATATAGGTCAATATTGAAACCACAAAATCAGAAATCAATTCAGAAAATAGGAATCTTGCTCAAACTGAATGATCTAATTGTTAAGAGTCGATCTAGAATTAAACTTAGAGAATCCAAGAATAATGGAATTATCATAGACATATCTTCTTCAATAAGATCTTACCCCGCTATTCTGCTTCAAAATATTATCCAAAGGGTCAGTGAGGTTTTTGGGATTGTGATAGAATGTTATTTGCCAAATAATCTTGACAGACCAATACATACCGAAAATGGGATGATTACAGTTAGATCTAAGTAGGGATTTGTCATGACCTATATGAAACAACATAGGAAAGAAAGTGATTATAATAAAGGTAAACTTGTGGTGGTCGAAGGTATAGACGGGTCTGGCAAATCCACACAGATTAGACTGCTCGAAAAATGGTTTCGATCAAAAAATATTCCTGTGTTTTTGACTGAATGGAATTCATCAGAGACGGTGAAACAAATTACATCGAAAGGCAAGAGAAAAGGGAGGCTAACGCCTATTACTTTCTCTTTGCTTCATGCCACCGATTTTGCAGACAGATATGAAAGAAATATACTCCCCCTTTTGCAATCAGGGTATGTAGTTCTAGCAGACCGTTATATTTACACCGCTTTTGCAAGAGATATAGTTAGGGGCTGTAATCCTAAATGGGTAAGAAAGGTTTACGAGTTCGCAGTGAAACCGGATATTGTGTTCTATTTTAGGGTACCTGTGGACATAGCTGTCGAACGAATACTGTCTGGCAGGCCCAAATTGAAATATTATGAGGCAGGTATGGATTTGAATCTAAGCAACGATCCATACGAGAGTTACAGGATCTTCCAAAGTCGGATTATTGAGCAATATGATAAACTGGCAACGTTAGAAAACTTCACCATAGTCGATGGAACAATGGAAATCGAGGAGTCTCAGAGATTTTTGAGATCATTAGCTACTACACTTTTCCCGACAAGTATTCCAAATCGTAAGAGGAGGTCAACTGCTGTATGAGTAATTTGCGAAGTAAGAACCTAAGGAAAGCCAATTTCTACGGACATGCTATTCCGTATCTAGAGAAAATTGAAATTAAGGGAAAGTTTATCGTAATAGAGGGTCCTGACGCATCTGGAAGAAGTACCCAAATTGAATTGTTATCTTCGAAACTTGAAGCAGATGGCCACGCCGTAATGAACGCAGGCCTCAGACGGTCAGAACTAATAGCTGAGGGAATATTAGAAGCAAAGAGAAGTTTTGTTTTGGGCAAAAGGACTATAAGCTTATTTTATGCAGCAGATTTCGCAGATCAGCTTGAAAATAAAATTATACCCGCATTAAGAGCAGGTTACGTAGTTCTATCTGACAGGTATATCTATACTTTATTGGCAAGAGATTCAGTTCGTGGTATTAGTAGAGCATGGTCCCATAATTTGTACGGTTTTGCTTTAAAACCTGATATCTTATTTTACTTAGATGTGGATCCCAATGAATTGATACACAGAGTATTCGAAAAGAACTCTTCCCTTGATTATTACGAGTCTGGTGCGGACCTTGGATTATCAGAAAATATGTTAGAATCATTTTTGATGTATCAAAAGCTCATAGCAAAAGAGTTCAGACGTATGCAGAGAAGATATGGAATTATACCCATTAATGGTAATAGGGCTATAATGGAAATAAGTGTTGATCTACAAAAAAGAATAGACGAGTATTTATTAATTCGTTAATTCGCTAGATTAAGGATAACTAACTGGTCTTCATTGATTATTGGAATCTTCTATGCATAAAGGATCTATCATCCTAATGCTTGGCTTGTATTTGAAAAAAATATTGTGAAAATAATGATAATGAAAATCGTATTTAATCCAATGTTCACCTCGAGCGGCGGAAAACTTTTGCAGAATTGATATTGTGAAATAGGATGTCTTTCTCAATATGTTAATCCCAACAGCACCCACTGTATGATGCAACCATCCGTAAATAGATATATTATATATTATATGTCAGCACACCTTCCCTAGGGTTAACTATGGAATTGTTCATTTTGAGACATGGAGAGGCTGGTCAAAGGTTATCGTCAAATCCGAGCGATCGTCAACGCTCGTTGACAGCTACCGGTAAGGAAGAAGTCACGGAAGTCGCGAAGGCCTTAAGGAAGATTGGAACTAAATTTGATGTAATCGCTTCAAGTCCGCTAAAAAGGGCATATGAAACTGCAGATATTGTCGCGAATGTATTTAAGATATCCAATAAACTTCAAACTTGGAGTGAATTAGCTCCTGAAGGCGTAAGGACAGAAGTGTACCGGAAGATATGTCGACTTAGACAGGAAAACTCTATACTACTGGTTGGACATGAGCCTAAGCTGAGTGAGATGATTAATGATATTATTCATACAAGTAGATCAAAATCGGGCAGGATAGTACTAAAAAAAGCCGGGTTAGTAAGAATAAGGATCCTTGCATGTAATCCTGTTCTTAGTGGTGAATTACGATGGCTATTAACACCAAAGATATTGACTAGCAAATAATAAGTTCAAGACATAGGGGACTCAGTAGATCACAATACTTCACTTTGGCAAAGAATATGAGTATTATTCCATCGTTGGATCATTATGAGTTCTCTGAATAGTAAGAGTCATAGCTTACGAGAAGTGGGGTGGAAGGATGAAAACCAGTTATTTTATAATAATAGCATATTAGCTCTCCGAGAATTATTGATGTCGAGAGAGCAAGGTGGAGAAGGGGGAAGAATAACAAAATCATCTAGCAAGATTCACGTAACACGTGATGGATTGAAATATTATTTTGTGGAAGTTACAGATGATACTGGCTCTCTCTACCTAATTGAAGCATATGGAGAAGACGCAATTGAACTACATGAAGAGGGTATGAAGGCTGGAGAAGGATCTAACAACGATTCCAGCTGATAGCGAGGTATTTTTTACACGTTTCTCACCTAGCGTAATCTTTTATTCATTTGAGTTCAGAAACTACTGTCCGAGGAACTTTCAGAACGTCGTTAAGACTAAGTAGAATACTCTCGGGGTAACAGTTCTTTTGGACTCCACATTTTGGCCAATTCACCTTTCTTGTCATCCTTTAGATCAGACCATCTTTCGATCAATAATTTCACATATGCCAAACCGCAAGTAGGCATTGTCATTGCGTTACCCGTTAGTATTTCCACCAGATGTTCTACGTCGGGATTATGACCAACTATTAGTACTGTATCATACTGACTAGTTTGACGTCGTAACGCATTCAGGTACGCCGAAGATCCTGCCCGGTACAACGAAGTATCAATGAAAATTTCACCACTATAACGAGACACTTTGGCAACTTTCTCAGCCGTAGACCGAGCTCTGGCCGCTGAAGAGCTTATTATTAGTTGTGGGACAAGTCGTTCTTTAAGTAACACTTTACCCATTCGTGGTGCATCACGTTTTCCACGATCATTAAGGGGTCGGTCATGATCTGGCAAGTTTGTAAATTCCCAGCTTGACTTGGCATGACGCATTATCAACAAGTTTTTCATATGGTGTATAGTTATCTTGCTGTATGAAATTTAATTTTTGCGATGGATACAAAATCATGTTGCGAATGCATTGCAATACTTGAGGCTAAAATCTTGTTTACCCTGGTTAGTTGGTTAGTTCGGACTATTCAAAGCTTGTCCGAAATAGTTCACTATACCTTATGGTAAATTATGGGAATACGCTTCATAAATCAAATAGACCTAGTTCGATACTTTAAACATGTTTTCAATAAACATTCTTGTAGAGCATGTAGTAGTCATTTGATACAGTTTGCAATATTTGCAGGAAATATGTCTCATGGATATGCGCTAATTGTAACAAAATCGAAGATGTTACTCATTCACGTAACTATTGTAGAATATCTTACGCCCCTGAAAAAGTAGTCATGGAGAAATAAAGACTATATAATCTATAATTCATTAAGTGATCACATAGGGATACCCTGATAGAGTTGCTTATCTTCTAATAGGTATGAATATTGTGGAAATGGAATTGGTGAGTGCGCTAGTAATAGAGGCAAAGATAATTGGGCATAAAAAAAGGGAGAAATGTCATTTATTCCGTTGAAAATTCTTATCATAGTACCTGTATTGATAAGAGAGGCATTGTTTTAGGACAAGTAGATGCCTGCGAAAGAGTTCTGAAATATACTAGTGACAGGATTGATCAGATAATTCTTGAGAAAGAAATTGCTGACTTGAAACTGATGCAGGACTTGATAGAATAATTATCAATCTGTGAATACTCCATATGGAATGGTATGAAAATACAGATGGTAATTATAACAAGTTATAGATCCGTCTATTTAGGTTTAGGCTCAAATAATTCAATTATTCGATTTTTCTGTCTCATAATTTGAGAGTTCTTTATTGGAGACCTTGTTATGGAAAGGAATAAATCTATTCGTATATTATCCACCAAATCCGTACTACTGCTCCTCCCATTTGTAACACCTTATTCAGTTTGGCTTGCCATATTAAACTAGACTGGTAACCTTCGACACCTGGGGCTTCGAGCATCTCGATCCAAGAGCTCGCAAACTCGGGTTAGCCGTGCAGCAACAGGACTAGTTCTCCAAGAATGCGTCGGTTTTATTTAATAATGGCGGATGATTTTGATACAAGTGATCTAAATTAGAATGATGAACACGCGTGTTAAAGATTTGTATTTTGAAGACAAACGCGAATGGTGCGACTTATTTGATGATGCAGAAATTGGAAATGTGACTGGTCTGTTTAAGGGAGCATGTATTATCTATATAGTCTAAATGATTTTTGTGCCCATTTTTATAGAGTTCATCACTTAACTGATGTCATCATTCTTTGGTATCAATATAATTTTGTTGGTACTGATATGTGGACCATCGAACTAAAAAATTAATCGTGATTAGCTCCGTGATAGTACCTTCATTAATATATCCCATAAACCTAATAAATATAAACTCCTGTGAACTCGAATGTGTTAGACATTTTACCTTTCTTAACAAAATTGCACGAGAACTTTCAAAGAGTCAATAATCGAATCAATAAGTACCTCAAAGATCCAAAGGCAAAAAATATCCACGATGTAAGAACTTCGATTAGACGTCTTAATGCCGTCTTTTCAACATTGCCCAAAAAATACAGAACTGGATCATCGATGTCCACATACATTCTTAGCTGTAAAGAGCTTTTTAAAATCAATAGCGAAATAAGGGATTTAGATATTATTTATGAAAAATTACAAAAATACCCTCCAAATGACAGTACAAATAAGATTATTGACTCTTTGAAAGAAACACGAGTGACAAAAATGGAATATGCAAAGAACATAGCTCTTACTCTAAACAATACCGACGCAAGCAAACTTCTAGACGAGATTAAGGTAACCCAAAAAGAGCTGGAAAAGAGATATAATAAGATAGTAGCAAATTTGATTTCAAATATAGAAACTAACTTTCCAATCGTGATAACTGATTCGACTAAAATAGAAGAATTACATGACTTAAGAAAAGCTTGCAAAAAACTGAGATATATGCTAGAATTACTGCCAATTGAAAACAAAAACGCACTGGAAATGAGAAAAACTCTTCAAAAAACTCAAGATATTCTCGGAACAATCCATGATTATGATTTTACGATAAATTATTTAGAATTAAATGAGCAACCATCAAATGAAGTTCGCGAGATAATTAATAATGAGATGCAGGAAAGAAAATCAAATTATGAGCGCTTCGTAAAGTTTTGTACCAGACGGCTGCGTATGTCTCCTGATTCCTTTTTAATCAGAATTAGAAGTTTTAAGTCATCACTAGAGAGTTCGAGCGTATAATGGTTTTATCTTTTTTTATGATCACAAAGATGAACATAAAAAATAACTACCAACAAAGCTAAAAATAAAGAATGAAACATTCTGAAGATATTTACTTTGAACTACTAACCATAATCTGTCCTAGAATTAAAATGTGCTTTTAATATTGAAAATGTTCAGTTAAATACGAGTCTGCACTCGATGTGCTTTAAGGATGTAAATTTCAAAATGCAAAACCGGCAATCCTATACTATGAACAGTCCGGTAAGAAAAGTTTTCAACCGAGATTGCGTCAGATTGGAAGTAAAATAATAACATCTAGTAATTCCTATTATTGAACACGTAAGGCATATTAAACAAAAAACTGGTGGGACCAAGGCAGCATCATGTACACAACATCTTGGATATTGTCTGCTAACTCATGATTTAACGAATCAAATTAAACGGCTTCAAGCTTAAAGATTGCTTAGTAATATGGTCAGTGGGTTTGATCTATGTTCGCTATAAGATATTCTGCACAGATACTTGTCAAACCAGAAATTAAGAGAGCTAGTCTTTTTCATGCATGATTCACATCGTATATTATTACTCATTTTCCCGATAGAATATAGGTAATACAATTACTTCATCTGATATTGACTTTAATGGAATAGAAATAGTCGGGGTTCTCAAAAAACCATTTCATGTTGACTTGCTTGTGCGCATGGTTCGAAAGCTTGCTAAGCCAACTGTTACTCTGGCGAATACTTACTGTTTGTAGAGGTTTATTGCTTCTATTACTTGGGGATAGCTTGATTTCACTGATTTCAATCGTTTTCTACGATAACAATAAATTGTATAATTTCATGGAAATATTACTTCTGGACTGAACTCCATAACAAGAACAAAACAACAAGTAAATGTCGGGAACTCATTATAGACCTAATGTAAACTACTCTTTACTGTCTTGAAAGTACATTCTTTGTTGGTAAAATCTTTACAATTATCACTGTGTCGCCATTGACCATTCATAAAATATTCCAGATGTTTAACGTTGTCTCTATCAGTGATGATGCGTTCATGACCATTTTTGGCAGTTGTAGACCTAGCCATCATTTCGACTCTTTTTCTCATGATTATTATTCGGTAGCATGACATAAGAACCTTTAACATCAAAGTCACTTACAATCAAGAAAATTATCTTGATAGTCCCGAAAAGTATAATATTTTGGTAGTTATTAATACTATTATTACAACGCCAATCAATACTTCAAACTATCTTTGGGCAAAAGAAATACAGGAAAAAATTGCAAAGAAGATCATAACAGATGATGGCATAGATAGGGAAATGGAATCTATTTGTGGGATAGATGTGTGCTACAGAAACAATGTAGCTCATTGTTCCGCCGTAATAATGAACAATAGTTTCAAAATTATCGAAACAGCAAATACAAAAAGCTCCGTTAAGTATCCCTACATCCCAAGTCTGTTCATGCTAAGGGAATCGGGACCGATACTAAATACTTTAAAGACACTGCACAACTCCTTCGATGTCTTACTTGTTGATGGCCACGGCATATTACATCCAAGAAAATGCGGACTAGCAAGTTACATAGGTTTCTTAATTGGTAAAGCGACCATAGGCGTTGCCAAGAGTCTATTAGTAGGTTCAATAATCCGTGAAGACTTTATAGCTTATAATGGCGAGGTCTTAGGATATAGATTTGCCAAGGATAGTAAAAAGGAGATCTTCATAAGTGTTGGTCATTATATCAGCCTTGCCACTGCAGTGGACCTAGTCAAGAGAGTAACCAAAACGAACGAATGGATACCAGAGCCGTTACGACTGGCAGACATAAATTCGAAGAACCATACCTAACAATGAACGTCTCG
>Ga0193701_1000255_pt1 | contig 9576 bp, 9 predicted proteins | sample U3s2metaG_FD_143055 | JGI IMG/M metagenome (GOLD analysis project Ga0193701, IMG submission 143055) | Soil microbial communities from a riparian zone of the East river system, Colorado, United States - U3s2 | ecosystem: Environmental > Terrestrial > Soil > Riparian zone | place: USA: East River...
AGTGTGACATTAGCTATATTGGCTACAGTAGGCTATGGTCTATACGCAACTGCATTTTCCTCCTATACAGTAAATCCCAATTTAGATACTGAAAAGACAGTTTGCGTTAATAAAGTACTTAGTTTAGCTGCGGTAGGAGTAGTCAGATCCGTAAATGATTACGATACAGCTATTGTTTCCTGTGTTTAAAGTAATAAATAAAGAAATAAGTGGAAGGATCAAAACAACCAAAAATCTTTGATCGTCAACAATAGGCTAAAGACAAAGCTTGCCTCCGTTGCGTTATCATAGCTTACCAAATTCTTTGTGATAATCCGAGTTTATGCAGCCTTACCTCAAGATTGAAATACGCCGGGGCGCTCATTCGGCTGCATGGCAGCAACCTTCGTCCTAGTTCATGGCACTGGACACGGTGGCTTGGTGCTGGCGTTTCATAGTCCCATTGCTGCGAGCTGCAGGACATGATGTCTATACACCTACACTAAGATTCTAGGTAAGACCAAGGAAAAGAACTGAAAATAATTATATGTATGATTTATTTTAGAATTTAACTACAGACCTTCCATTCAGTTAAAGCGCGTCCCTTTGCATGGTGCTGGACTAAATCTACGTTAAATGTTTCAATATGGCAAAATACACTCTGGGTTGGTAAACTTTATAGTATTTTAAAATATCAACAATCTGATTGTTGGTTGGCTAGACAGAATACATCCTTGGGTTGCCTCTCACATCCAATTTTTCTCAATAAGATGATTCTGTAGCAGAATGTCCCTCTAAGTTACGAGCTATAGACTTAATCTGAAACTATTATGAATGATATCGTCCAGTTAACTAAGGTATAGGCGAGATAGTACATGGTTAAGATACAAGATAGTGACATTTCCAAGGCGAGTATTAGCTCAGAAAGACACGAGCCTACACATGATGCCAATTCAATCAATCAGTCTACAGAGAAAGCAAGTAAGGATGCCAATTTTATTATACACGCTCTAGGTTATTTGAATACAATGGAATTTCCAGCATATAAAAATAACATTCTTGATCATGTGAGAAAAGGTACTGCCGATTCCAACGTCATAGCCTTATTTCAAGGCCTTGATGGCTACATAAAATTCAAGGATCTCTATCATGTACAAAAAGCGCTAGAAGTAAATAATACTGAGGAGAAAACAGATTATCAGATAACCGACGAGACGAGAAACAATCCTAGCTTTAGAACACGTGATCTAACTGTTGATAATAGCACAAAGAACAGAGAAGCTGTGAATAGGGATGAGGAAAGAACTGACTATCCTGAGGTAACACCAACGGCAATGTCGAATTTTACATGCAGTATGTGTGGAAAGCCATTTCAAAGCCAGCATGATCTCATACAACATGAACGCTTTGAAAGAGGAGATAGAAGTGTGAAGTGAGATGTGTATTTTTAGTTGTTGAAGCGCCTCCGAAATACTAGCTTTTCTGGTCTAATAAAATTACATTCAAAGCAGGACTTATCCCAAACTCTTAGGAGCTTGGGCAAACGTGGTTATGGCTTGTATCACATGCTGTTCTAATGCTACAGGACCTATTGCTATTACTGCGAAAAGCACCTTCAGCAATACAACAATGATTATGATTACTACCAGAACAACTATTATAGTCCAAAGAAGTCCGAATACCATGCAATGAATAGGCTCTGATACTTTAAAAGTATCTATAAATGATGTAAGTAAAACTAGTAAAGTGCGATTTCAATTCTATACACAATCTGATGATTTGAATGGAACTTTCAAATATAGAACATTTCTGTATATTCTACGCTAAAATTATTTAGTATAAACATAGTTACTCCTTTTTATTATCTGTTGCCTAGTATATGAGGTGACCTATCGTATCTTAACTACGTTTGTCTGCGTGCGATAAAAAAGAACATGCTAAAGGAATATCATAATAAGCGTAATTTTTCCAAGACGCCAGAGCCTGATGGAAATATGATGGCGCAATCCAAATCCGATGCTCATGGTTTTCGTCCTTCATTGAGATTTGTTGTGCAGAAACATGACGCCAGCAGACTACATTATGATTTCATACTAGAAACAGAAGAAGGTGTATTAAAATCATGGGCCGTACCAAAAGGAATCCCACTTGATCCTAAAGTAAAAAGGCTTGCAATTTTGACTGAAGATCATCCATTGGGCTATTTGTTTTTTGAAGGTGTAACCCCAGAAGGAAACTATGGAGCAGGGACTGTAGTTGTATGGGATACTAGATCCAACTTGGGTTAGACCTGAGATTGTAGCAGAAATAAAGTTTAATCATTGGACAAATGAAGGAATTATGAGAGCACCTATATTCCTCCGATTCAGAGAAGACAAGAGACCAAAAGAGTGTACGATAGTAAGTGAAAAGCAAATTGAGGATATAGTTCCTTCTGCTAATGACGCGAAGGAGGATGATAAGCTGGTGCAGCTGCAGCCAACTAAAACAATATCAAGACATCCTATTAAGACAAGAACTATAATACCAGATACTGCAGTCGTGAAAGAGCAAAAGTTATCATCATCTTCCTTCAACAAGTTTTCTAATCTTGGCAAGGTATTCTGGGATAAGACATCAGAACATCCTGAATTCACCAAGAGGAATTTACTTGAGTATTATGATAAAATTAGTGCTCATATTCTTCGTTACCTTAAAGATAGACCTATATCATTAAGTAGATATCCTGATGGAATAAAAGGCAAGCACTTTTACCATAAACATTGGGATCAAAAGAAACCCGAATACGTAAAAACAGTCCAAGTATATTCTGAATCAAGAAATGGCATTATCAATTATTTAGTGTGTAACAACAAAGAAACACTGCTATGGATAGCAAATTTAGGTTGTATTGAAATGCATCCATGGTATAGTAGGGTCAATGATTTCAGTGCTTGTAAAGAAGGGTCAGTGTTAGTTGAAGACAAATGTGGACTTGATTTCCCTGACTTCATAGTATTTGATCTTGATCCTTACATCTACTCAGGTACAGAGAGTAAGGGAGCAGAGCCAGAATATAATGTTAAAGGATTCAAAGCTGCAGTGGACGTTGCTTATTATCTAAAGGGGGTATTTGATCAATTAAAGATCAAATCCTATGTAAAGACTTCAGGAAAGACCGGTCTCCATATCTTTGTACCAATCAAAAACTCGTATTCTTTTAGTCTAACCCGAAAGTTTGCTGAGACTATAGGTAAGATGCTACTTACAAAATATCCACAGAAAATTACAATGGAGTGGGATACTCATAAGAGAAAAGGCAAGGTATTCTTTGATCATAATCAAAATGCTAGAGGAAAGACCATAGCATCAATCTTCTCTGCTAGACCTACTATCTCTGCTACTGTATCTATGCCTTTAAGATGGAAAGAATTAGAATCTATTGTCCCTACAGATTTTACAATATTAAATGTACCTGAAGTCATTAGAAAGACAGGAGATGCATGGAAAGATATTTTAGATCAGAAACAGGATCTCCTTGAAATATTTGAGACTATGGAATAGAATAGCCATGTAAAAATATAGTATTATATATAATTTTAAATTTAGGTTGAATCAAAAGTTGCAATTATGGCAAATACTGATTACAATAATCCACACACAGTCATAGATAAATGTCAAAACACTTGGTAACTATTTGTTCATGTCTTTCATTTGTGATGTCTATCGATACTCAGTTGTCAGTTTGGAGTCTTCAGGAGAGGATAATGAAACCATTAACCACAGTATCAGCAATAATAAAAATTGAATTATTGTTTAGTAATAATATTATTGACTTGCCAAAGGCTGATCTGTTACTTAAGACATTATCATAGCTCTTTTTAAAGTGTATAGAGCTATTCAATGTATGGTATTCGGACTTCTTTGGACTATAATAGTAGTTCTGGTAGTAATCATAATCATAGTTGTATTGCTGAAGGTGCTTTTCGCAGTAATAGCAATAGGTCCTGTAGCGTTAGAACAGCATGTGATACAGGCTATTACCATGTACGTCCAAACTCCTCCGACTTTGCGGTAAGATCTCTGCTTGCCTGCCTGATTCCTTTCTTCTGATAAGAAGCACCTGGTTTAAAACTGTTAAATCATTCTTTTGCAGTAACAGCCTCAAATTCGAAGATATTGAGATAAGATTAAAGGAATAACTGATTGGGAGGTCTGTCGTTAAATTCTATAATATATCATACATATAATTCTCAGTTCCCCTCCTTAGTCTTACCTCGAATCTGAAATACTACCATGCCAAATAGAGCAAATGCGCCGGTTATAGCTGCTATAAAGGCTACAATGAACGCACTAACTGCAATCTGTGCTAATTGAACATTTACACTAGCTGCGAAGATAGCAAACACCAGGACAATGAAACCAATCAAAGCAAATAGACTCAGTAGTATTGTCCTGACATTATTAGATATTCTAGCGGATTCAGATAACTGGATATTATCGCTGCTCTTACTTCGTGATGGCGATGGTGAAACCACTACTACTTTTCGTTCAGTAGTTAGCTTAGCAGAATCATCTGATGAAGTTTCAGCTGGCAGCGTTTCCTTCTTATCCCTCTCGTAATCTTTATTATTACTCATGAGAGCTAATAGGGCTCTAAACTTTATAATGATATTTTCTACAAGTTGTCTTCCTTCATTTTACTGCATTTATCTTCTTCATAATCTAAGTCTTTGGTTAGACTTATTCTAACCCTTTCTTTGGTTGCTCTTCACCTAACATTTTGATCTCTTCTGGTGTTGGTTCCGTATCTCTCTCAAACTTGGCGCTGACTAAACCGCTTGGTGCGTTTATATATAAATAACTACCGTCATAGTTGTTGATATATGATTTTGGGATATAATATAGATGAACCTTCGAGACCCCCTCTCTTACTACAATAAATTCATTTCCTACTCTTTCAACATCTCCTATGTCCACATTATCTGATGCCCTAACATGCTTATGTATAACTTCTTCCCATGGAATATTGACAGTTCCACCAGACGAACTACTTTGAAGAGTGACTCCTGGCTCCTTTGCCATGATAGGTATACCGTGTAAGAACTGGGGATAATTTTCTTCTACCTTACGTTTTCTATTCATATACTCTTCCGTACGAAATTCCGACTCAGCAGGAGGGCTATCCCTTTCATATTTACCTTTAATCTCATCTTTAGTCAACGAAGTATGTAGATGCTCCCCGTCAAAACCCTCAATATAGTATTTCGGAATATAATAGTGCTTCTTACTCACAAGCCCTTCTTTAACTTCTATATACTCAGTTGAAACACTTTCTACTTTCCCGAGATCCTGTCTGTCACTAGATTTTACTTTCTTATCGATAATTTTGTCCCATGACATCTCGACACCACCTGGCATTTGTTTAGCATTGGCAGAAGTTGCTTGAGTACCAGAGGTAGATGAACTGTAAGAAGGAATGGAATTGTCAAAATCACTATATTGTTTTATAACCATACTTTTTCTTTCAGCATATTCAGATGTTTCAAACTCCTTAAGGTCAGGCGGAGTTTCTCTTTCAAATTTAGTCTTTACCTCATCCTTTGTTAAGGATACCCAAAGATTATCGCCATCGTAGCCTTGAATGTAATATTTGGGAATAAAATAATACTTCTTTCCTATTACTCCCTCCTTGGTCTGAATATATTCTCTAGTTATACTTTCTATCTTCCCTAAATCATGATTATCGCTTGATTTGACCTTCTTATCAATAGCTTTCTCCCAGGAAATTATATCACTCATATTTTTTCTAATTAACTCCTATCTACTTGAATTTATCTATTCCAGGACCTCTGTAGAATATTGTTACTTAACATTTTTAGCTAGTCATTTATTAACATGATGACTACTCTAACCTAAGGAATCATGTCTCCACCGTCCAGCCTGCAGAAAAAGGGTAGAAGAAATGTTTACAGATGAGATAATGACGAATAACTACCTGTCTATATTTGAACACGTATTAAATGACGACCCTGGATCGAGATGGTAGCCTAGTTTAGTTTCCAACTACATTGACATAGCAATATTGCAATTATTATGGCGCCTATTAAATTGATTTTTCTTGAGAAGAACTTTCCTATCTATAGATCTAATTCTTATTCTGATTCTTCATTGAAACCGTTGTAATGTAGATTTAGTTCAGCACCATGCAATGGGATACCCTTTAACCACTGTTTCTACAGAAATTCCTTCAATTCAAACAATAACTGGGGAATGTTTTTCAAAGTGTAAATCAACAACTGATTTCTATAATACCTCTCTCCATCTCTCCATCTCTCCGTATCAGATAGACGGATTCATACTTTTTATTACGAGTTATTCTAGGTGGAAATCTTATAAAGACATAACCTCATAAGTAGGAACATACCCAACTTCAGGTACTCATTTAGACGATACCCTTTTACAGCCTATAGAGGGGTTTTTTCATCATTCCAGTATCTTCATGCACGGAATAAACTCGTTGTTTTACCATTGGAGTTAAGTCAATACCAATCAGTATTGTAGTTGCCAGCACCATTGCGGTAGCCCATAAAGTGAATTGTTATTCACAAGATTCTTGTAAACAGGTCATACTATAAAAGTAAATCTTGAGAAATCAATGCTAAAAAGGTATGATATTGATCTTACACAATTTAGACTGAGAACTGCTGACCTCTTAATAAAAGTAGGAAATGGACATGGCTTAAATGTTTCAAAACAGGTATTAGAAAAGTATAAAAATAATGTAAAAATGTTTCCGTGAGAAGTTATGTATATCTGCTTACAAGGAAATTCGCATAGAATCTAGGCCAATAAGCCCCAGGTGCAACAAGTTCTTTCTCCTTATCAGCAGACACTAAGATGTAGATGAGCTCACTTTTTGTGAATTTCGAGTTAAGCATTATTCTCATCCTATCTAATAAGTAGTCAGCATACCAGATCGGCCATTCTGGATCCTCGCCGTCCGAAGCAGCAAAAGCTTTATGATGAGCTTCTGCAGTTTCATTTAGTACATTTGCTAATTCTTCGGTTAATTTATCCTTTGAATTATTCATGTCTATTTCTGTTTCGTTAATACTAATAAGTTTGTGTTTATGATCAGATAGACATAGAAGGACAAAAGCTATCGGAGGACCTTAGAGAGGCATTTCCAGAAGATCTTTTAACTCCCTTCAAATTGGTTTTTCATAACCTAGCACTTCTGAAGGTAAAATGTTAAGCTAGCTATATGTTAAGCTAGCTATAGTATATAGGAGATGCTTATGCCATATCTCTACTATCTAATTTTTACTCATCTATTAATATGATATAACCCCATTTCATTTATTAATGATAGACCAAAAATTGGCAATTATAACAATTCATGATGTAGCTCCTCCATATTTAGAAAAAACGCTACAAGTATCAGATGAACTCAATAAATTGAAAATCCATTATAATCTTGGTATTGTACCATATTATAAAAAAAAATATAATATCAAAGACCATGCTGTTTTCTGTGATCAGGTTTGTTCATTATTACAATTAGGTAATGTAGAACTTGTTCTACATGGACTATATCACGAGGTAGAAGGGAGAATAGAGGATTTTGATACAGAATCAAAAGAAGACGAAATAAAAGATATCCAGCAAGGCTTAGATATTTTGTCAGCCGCTAAACTACCTCGACCTTCTACATTTATACCACCGGAATGGCATCTTAGCCGTCAAGCCATTGAAGCATTAAAGGAATTGAACTTTAATATCTCCGAGTCACAGACAGATCTTGATATTATTCAAAGAGGTAAAAAATACTTACTTCATCCTGCTATGAGTTGGGATCAGGGCGGAGACAAAGAGAAAAATAAAAAAATGGTAACCCAAAATAAACAGCTGTTTTATGATAGAGCGTTTAATGTGGACGGCAACTCTTATGGATTATTTAGAATGGCAATTCATCCTCCTTACGATCCCGATGAAGCGCAAGCAGACCAAATTGAAATGATAAAATACTTAAAAGAGAAAGAATCTTATGAATTTATAAAATATTCAGATTTACTTGGATCGGAGTCTTCTGCATAAATTCCCTCTGCGTGTAGTGGAATAGCTTCTGGAAATATTCTGATACATATTGACTCTTGTTCTCTAAATGTGAAAGAGATGCAAACTTTTGGTAGAGTTAGGTTAAAGTTTGGGCTATATTTCAATAGAAGATATCTATTCAAGACCAACAGGTGTAGAATCAATACCTTTCAAAATAAATAGTAATACATAATATCACTGTTGTGCTGTACATTATGAGCGCCTGATGCCAAAGCCCAAAACCAATTCAGGACCACCATAATAATTCTATGTCCTATCTACCTCAGGCACTCATTTATTTCCGATTGCTAGTGAATGATATCCATATGTGGAATGTATTGATATCTTTTAATCCATTCTTTTTTTATTAGAGACATCTTGCTCTTATTTGTATCAGTTTTCCCCTTAAATTTGAGATCGATTCTACTGAAAAATCCACCGCCACTTGAAGACGGTGTTGAGTAGAAGGAGAGTCTGAGTCTGGGCTGGCGTTGCAAGGGTTGCATTGGGTATAGCTGAAGTCTTATTTGATCCAAGAGATGTTCCAGGAGGTGTAGCCTGTGAGGTTGTATTTTTGGATGACGTTTGATTTGGTTGTAGAGCCAGAACTCCTTGCTGCAGCAAGAGGATTGATGAAAACAGGAATATCATTATCAATATTGCAGGCATACCATTCTTTGTTCAAATCCAAATCGATTCATCAGATAGGCTGGAGAATAACTGGGAAGGAAAATCTGATTCATCTTCTACTATTCTTATTAGCGATTATGGCCAGCCTTATTTAGAAAGACATGTCAGCAGAAAAGGAAAAACTTGAAGAAAAGATAGGTGAAGCTCTTGGTTTAGAGATGGCTGCGCAAAAGGCTGTAGAAGAGCTAGGCTCAAAAGGATTATTGGATGAAGCAGGAATGAAGGCTAAATTAGATAAGATGAGAAAAGAAGCGAAAAACCATCAGACAAAGCTTGAAGAATTGGTTCAGAAGTTGTCACAGTCACAAGGATTGAATCCTGAAAATATCCAAAGTACCGCCTTAGAAACTGAACAAAAGGCTTCTCAAATGATGAATACATATCTTGGGGATGAGCCGGATTCTTCTGAAGCAATAGAATTTCTATGCCTTGCTGAGGGCGGTGAAGTAACACACTATGAAGTTTTAAGTACTATGGCAGCAAAGAAAGTTAAAAATAAACAATTCTCCACTGCAGTCAATTCGATTCTGAGGGAAGAACAGAGACATCTTCAATTATGTACTCGATTAGCTAAGCAGGTCGCAGTATCTTGAATAGATCTTTTATTTTCTTGTTTAAGAGGATACTGAACAACGAATCCTCAGATAAGAACAAAGAAGTTTTTAAAGTAGGCTCTTCTATTGCTTTTGACAACATCTTCATGGAATTCTCAAGAAAAACCAGGGAAAGTCTACATTTTTAACAGACGAGTTCATCATGGTGGAATCGGATCTTTGCTAGGATTGTCAAATCTTCTCAAAAAATCTCAACCAATTCCTACAGGAATTT
>Ga0193701_1000259_pt1 | contig 9446 bp, 11 predicted proteins | sample U3s2metaG_FD_143055 | JGI IMG/M metagenome (GOLD analysis project Ga0193701, IMG submission 143055) | Soil microbial communities from a riparian zone of the East river system, Colorado, United States - U3s2 | ecosystem: Environmental > Terrestrial > Soil > Riparian zone | place: USA: East River...
ACCGAGATTTGATACAAGTTCAAATCGTTCCTGTGTATTGGGATGTAATAACTTATAGACATTCTCCCCTACAGATATTTTGTTAGGACCAGTTATGGAAGTTATCTTTGCTGTTACGTTAATCGTATAACCAAGTATGTCAATTTGTGAGCTCCTGTCGTATCCATATTGAACAACTACATTTTCCCCTTCGTCTATACCAATTTTTAACTTCAAGGCAGGGTAATCATATTTACTTGATATTGGATTAAGTCCAGTAGTTACAACAGTAATCATTGATTCTGCACAACGAACTGCCTTATCACATGTAAGATATTTGTTAAAACCGGAAGGAAAGAATGCTATGACTGCGTCGCCCACGTACTTCAGTACGAATCCGTCATAACTTTCCACTACAGAGGACATCTCATGTGAAAAAGCCCTGATAATTGTAACCAGTTTATCCGCCGGCAGTGTCATGCTCATTTTAGTAGAGCCAACTAGGTCTACAAACATAATAACTAGTGATATCTTGGAACTTACGTGTTTACGAAGAAAATCCTGACCACGAAAAAAAAAGGCGTAGCTGTAACTGGGACTCACCACCTTGCCATTATCCACAATAAGAAATTCTGCCTGGATAGGAAGTGCTCTCATATAACGGGTAAGACTTCTTTTCACTCCTTCAGCGTACCGGCTTTGCGCTTCAAGAGTTGTCCCGGAGTAATGAGGTACCATCGCATGATTAGGCATATGCCGCCAGGGATGATCTATTGGCGCAGGTTCAGGAAACCACACGTCACCCGCATAGCCTGCCAGATGACCTTTCTCCAGTGCTTCCACCAAGGCTGAAGTATCAACGATTTTTCCTCGTGCACAATTAACTAAATATGATCCCTTTTTCATGCTGAAAAGTAGGTCATGGTTAAACAGGCCTTCCGTTTCCGGTGTTAATGGAGTGGTAATACTAATGACATCGGATTGTTCAACTAGTTGTTGTAATGGTGTATATCGTATACCAAATACAAATTCCTCTGCAGTTGTCAGTCGAGGGAGGTTATAGTATAAAATTTTGACGTCAAATGCCTTCAGTAGTTCGCACACCCGTTGTCCAATTCTACCTGCCCCTATAATTCCAACAACTTTGTCTTCCAAATCATGAGAGTAAGCGGCAATTTCTGCAATATCCCATCTACCATCAAGAACCTGTTTGTATGCGGGCATATAGTTTCGCACAAGTGCCAAAATATGCATTACTATCTGTTCTGCGACACCTACGACGTTGCTTCCAGTAATCTCAGCCACAGTTATACCTCGTTCTGCCGCTGCTTGCAAATCGACGTGATCAGAACCAACACCAGCAGTTAGAATGAGTCGTAGCATGGGTGCCTTCGAGATTCGTTCTTTCGTGATGTAGGCGGGCCAAAAAGGAGTAGTGATCAGTATCTCTGTGGTAGATAGATGTTCATCAAGCTTATGCTCTTTGTCAGTCAATACAACGAATTCATGGCCCTGTTTTTCGAGAAAATCTCTCAAGCCCAACGCGTTCTCCGCACAACCTAACAGGCCTGGGTTGTTTTTTGCTATCTCTCCGCCAGGGTAAAGAATCGCTAAAATTTTCATATGAAATCAATTCTGAGTAGATTAGTTAAATCTTCCTAGAATGATGATTAAACAAGGAGAAATGACCATACTACCTGAATCTCATAAAGTTTGACGGAGTTTTAAGAGTAAAACGTTTGACCAGCCGTTTCTCTTTTATTTGTATTCATTTCGTATCGCTTTCATATTTGCTATGTAAGATAGATAATGCTTTAACTTTAGACCACCCATTATCATCAGCTAATTTCTTCGCTGCTTTCTCAATATCCTCTTCGCTATCCATTTTCTTCCCCTATTTCTATGTTGTCGCTGTTTTTGAGCATCATGACATATTAGATCACATTCTTATATTATATTTTAGTTGATTTAAGATACATGGTTCAAACAATTACTTGTGACACTTGCCATGAAATAGTCTATATAACAGATGTTCAAGATGGTGCTGATTTTGATAAAAAATATCTAAGCTGTGGGCATATACAGAAAATTGATAACAGAGCACTACTAGAGACTTCAGTTGTAAGTCAAATGACTTCAAGTGAACCTATTATGTGTAGTAAATGTAATACTGCATATACCAGCGATTCTGAGTATATGATCCACTATAATGAAAAACACAAGCACGAAGAAAAAAGAAAAGCAGAAAAATCATTCTCTACTGATCACTCTGAGACTATAAGACCTGCAAGTAAAGCAGACGTATCTCCTAATACTCCAAGAGCAGAGGAAGATGGATCGTAATAATCAACATGATAGTCCATAATCAAAATAATAAATAAAGACTAAAAAGATGAATCTCGCTATTGTATGAATCTTGTTCATATGAAGACAAGCGACTGAGCAGAAAGAGTTAAGAACTTCCTTGATTGTGTAACACGGCAAATAAACAATCAGCAAGCGTCAATAATAACTAGTAACACTGTTATGATTAGGTAAAGGGCATTGCTCATCCTAACGGGCGCTTTTGCTGGAGCTGCGGCCGGTGCCATACAACCACTCCACAGGCATCTAACAAATGAAGGTGAGCGTACCAGCCATAGATAGGATAAAAAATATCTAATTATCACTAAAATGTAAGATTCACTACAATGTTTGAGATTCAGATGAAGACGAAAACGAAGGTGAAGCCTCGTCACCTTGTGTTGTTGTATCAGGTTGGATACGACGAGATGGATCGTAAAGATCTTGCCATGGGTTTTTGCCGTTATGGCCAGGATTATGTCCTATAAATGCCAACGAATCCATCGGTTCCATAACCTGACCAGACCATTTGTATTTAATATCTTCAATTGGAAATCTTTTCCTTCTACGAATAGAAGAACAGACTGCTTAGGTAATACTAGGTAATACTAACAGTCCTTTTTTCTTTCTGACGGCCGAAACTTTACTAATATATCCCACATTTCTTTTCAGAATACTAGACTGACTTGTAAAAGACACATGCATCTACTTAAAGAGGCACTGGAAAAAGAAATTCATGGATAAGATAAGTTATTGTATATAAATGTCAATTAACTAAATGTAGGTGAATTTCTGAGGTGCGGCAGCCCAAGACTTCACTGCCTTCTTCCTGCAAAGAAATAATGAAAATTGCAGAACTTCGTCATTTAGATGAAGCGAAGGTATCCATTCGTAAAGAGATAATATCGAACCCCTAAAGATAATATAGAGGGGAAAAAAGTGAATCTCATAATGACAGACTCTGAGAACAGAGACTCACAACTAGACAGTTTTAACAAGAGTTTTGGTACTGAACGCGATAAGGATATTTCAGAGGATAAGAGTGTGTTGATACAAAAATACTCAGCCAAGTTTGAATCTGAATTAAAAGAGGCTAAAATTTGCTTTGAGCGAGGAGACCCAATCGCAGCAACGCAACATAAACTAAATGCAGAAATGATAGACGAGTTCCTGAAATTTTTAGATACCTTAGCTTAGCGTGCATACTAATCACATCATCAAACCTAAAGACTATAAGACTAGTTGGATGACGTATTTATGATTCAATCGAGTTTCGAACATAGTAATAGACTCAGTTTTGCAGTTACTCTGCCCATGTTAACAACTCTAATTGTAATAAAGTACCTGCCTAGGTTTATGTAAGTAGAACTTTCAAATATGGAACTTTACTGTATATTCTAAGCTAAAACTATTTAGTATGAACCCTAGCTACTCCTTTTTATTATCTGTTAACCAAGTATTTATGAAAAGTGCTGCTATTGCCACTTCTGTTATTCTGCTCTTATCATAACTACACTCATCAAGGTTTGATAAAAAAAAGAACATGCTAAAGGAATATCATAATAAGCGTAATTTTTCCAAGACACCAGAACCTGATAGAAATACGATGGAGCAATCCAAATCTGTTGATCAACGCTCCCATCGTGCATTGAGATTTGTCGTGCAGAAACATGACGCCAGCAAATTACATTATGATTTCAGACTAGAAACAGAAGAAGGTGTATTAAAATCCTGGGCCGTACCAAAGGGAATCTCACTTGATCCTAAAGTAAAAAGGCTTGCAATTTTGACTGAAGATCATCCACTGGACTATTTACTTTTTGAAGGTGTAATCCCAGAAGGAAACTATGGGGCAGGGACAGTAGTTGTATGGGATACTGGTACCTATAATACTTCAAAAGAAGGGCATAAGGAAAGAATTTCTGACCAATTCAAAAAGGGGAAAATTGTATTCAATTTGCTTGGACACAAATTAAGAGGCAGATTTTCACTAGTTAAAACTTCAAGAGAAAGAGAAAAAGAAAACCAATGGCTTTTGATAAAAGGAAATGACGAATTTGTTTCTGATGAGGATCTTACTATTAGCAGGCCTGAATCGGTTCTGACTAAAATGACAAACAATGAATTAGTATTAGATAGTGAGTCCAACAAAAAGCAGCACAAGAAGAGCAAAGCAAAGGATAAAATGATAACTAGAGCAGCCAGAATAAGCTCTATTCACCTCCAGTCAAAGGGGGCTAGTGAGAGGAAGAATAAATCTGACCTTGAATTAAGTGACATTCCTGTATCGGGATTTCCAACCAAGATTAAACCGATGTTAGCCATGCCTGTTGACAAGCCATTTAATAGTGAAAATTGGGTTTTTGAAATCAAATGGGATGGTGTTCGTTCTATTCTATTCTTTAACAAAACAAAATCACTTCTTGAGATGATATCCAGAAGTGGAAATTCTATAACTCTTAGATATCCTGAGTTAATAAGTCATATTAGATCGGCTGTAAAATGCAAAGACTCGGCTATTATCGACGGTGAAATCGTAATACTTAACAAGGAAGGTATACCGGATTTTCAAAGCCATCAAAGAAGGATGAACATCAATGATAGCAAAGAGATTGCTAATTTGTCTGCTGAAATACCAGGGACATATTATTTATTTGATAATCCACAGTCCAGTAAGGCTCATCTAGTTCCAGTACAAAAAACGTGACAGGGTATTCAACAAATCATTTATTTTTTGTGCCAGAAAAGTATGAAGCGTCGCTCCAACCACATCTCCTCGCTTAGCAAATACTTCAGCTAAAATTACTTGAGTTTCACATTCGTTTGAGCCTTTTTCTTTTAATCCCCTTTTTAGCTCTGAGTTTTCATTATCAAGCCTAATGTTATAGCGTTTGATAATACTATCCAATTCTTTAGCTCTGCGTTCAGCATCTGACATGATGAAATTCGTTCTAATCCTTCTATAAGAGTTTGTAGTTTAAACTTTGTATTTCTCTAATTTACCAAAAGTAATTTTCAATTATTCGAATGGCCAATAAGTAATAGAATATACCATTAGATCATTGTAAGCCAAGTTTGATTATTAGTCTGAGAAAAGGTAAGAATGACAGAGAAAGGAAATGGTAATAATGATAGTTATATTTGATTCACAGTTGTTGTCTTCCCTCAACTTCCTATATCCCCTTGTAGTTATAACAATATGTTGATCTGAAAAGTGTAAAATCATTATCTCAAAGGTATAAAAATCAAATGTTGTATATTTTACTACGGCACATAATGACCACATGGCGGTAAGAGGGGAAGCCTTGTCATGTAGAAGAATCCGGCATTGTAAATTTGTCATCACTCATTCCCCTCTCTTATCGGTCTATCTATTTGAAAGATTTATTTTCAATGTTGTCTATACAATTATGGCAAGTAAGATAAGAAGGGGAATCCACTTCCATCTTTTCACTGTCTTTCGCCATCTCTACCCCCCTTCTTATCTTCATATACATACTCTTATCCTACGTTGGTACCTCTAGTCGATTTGAAACATTTAAAATAAATATTGTCTAATATCTCTACTTCTCTTTAAGAAGGGAAGGGGAGGCTCCAACCTCAATAGCTTGTAACAACTGCATCTGTTCCATCCTTCCCTTCTTATTGATGCCAGCAAGGTATACTAGCCTTACCAGTTAATCATGGTAGGCTACCTCAGCTACCATGTATATACCATGTATACACTACTACCTATTACTACTATGCTATCACCCTATATACATAGCACCATAGCATAGCATATACCACTAACACTACCTATACACACCAGTCATAGATACACACTATATACAATATACCTATACCACTATACCCTTAACCCTTAGCATTCACTTATAGGACTATAAATAAAAAATGTAGAGACAGATATGGGATTTCCTTTATGTATATAAAATAGAATGATGAATACGTAAATTAAGGGATTCCATAAAAGAAGATGAGACGTGTTATAGATCAGTTGTTTATTACAATCTTTAAATAAAATATTACATTAAAAACTGCGATGAAAAGAAGAAACATTAGATTCGCAACAATCTGTCTAAGTTTGCTTGTAGCAGCGGTATCTATAAGCATGATAGCAGCTCCTAGTCTAGTTCCAAACGCTTCTGCTCAACCATCAGGACAACAAAAAGGTGAAAAGGCAACTCCAAAAGAACTTGTTACCACTGGGATGCTCAATGCAACATCTAATGCAACAAAGTCACCAAGCGCAGTAGGTGGCGCCAATATGACAAATCAGACAGCAGCACAAAAATAGTATCTCCTTTCTTTTTTTATAACTTCAGGTAAAGACACGATTAGATAAATGAGTAGCGTGAATCAGTTTATATTATTTCTTGATGATATAGGATGGGAAGAGTCAAAGAAAGAAGTAGGGAAGTAGAAAGCAAGCAAGATCACTGGTTGCCTTTCCCTTCTTGTTCAGAAGTCACAGGAAATAAAAAATTATTATAGAATGTAAAACCGATCTCATAATTTATCGGAAGCTGATACAAATGACAAATGAGCAAGATGCCTCTAACAAAAAAAGAGGTGATATAAAATTTCGATGGGTTTGTCTATCTTGTCCTCTTTGTCTTTTGATGTTGTTGTTGGATTTGTTGTGTTAATTTTTTGAGCTCTGTATCAAGACCAGGAGAAAATTCCTGTTGTGCATCTGGTAGATTCGGTATAGCCGCGCCTTCAGGATGACCATTTATTACTTCTAATTCACCGCCATCGTCAAATGGAGAAGAGCCGTTAAAGATCTTTGCAAAACCCGAATCTTCATCATCAGTGAATGTCCATATTATATTGTGTAGATTCTTTGTCTCCAAGCTCTTGACTTCTGGCATTTTAGAAGTATCTACTTTAGGAACAGGTAATGATTGTCCCCAATTAACACCTAATGTTTCTAACGCCTTTGCAAAGACCTTCTCATGAACTAAATCCCTTACTATCAGATAAGATACAGTCGCTCTAAATGCCTTATTCTTGCTCATCTCATACAATCTACATTTCTGTAATCTTCCAGTGGCTTCAAGCATAAGATTGTAGAGCATGTTTAGCACTAAGTTACCGCTATCATATACATAAGTGGCTGACCATGGATTTCCAGCAGCATCTACTGGTCTTGAGCTTTGTCCTGCTACTAGAAAATGATGTATGTTAGGTGATTCCAGAGCTATGGATAATGGAAGCTCATTGGGATCAGCTTGTTTAGAGGCACCTTCAAGAAGCATGTTGATGGTATTGGCAACAAGCTCTACGTGACCCATCTCTTCTGTTGCTATACTTCTTAGTAAATCTTGATAGGCTTTTGCATCTCCTCTAAAGTTCATATTCTGAAACATATACTGCATCATTGTCCTCATTTCTCCAAATTGACCACCAAGACCTTCTTGTAATGCTTGAGCAGCTTTAGGATCTGGTTTGTCTGCAGGAGGAATATTGTTTGGAAGTTTGTTTATTGATGAAAACATATTTTATTCATTTAGTGTTGCACTACAAATTACTTAATACTTGTTCACCAAATATGACTATCATTCACGAGTAGTCGGAGTATAAATGAGTGCCTGAGGTAGATAGGACAGAATTTTTATGGTGGTTCTGAATTGGTTTTGGGCTTTGGCATCAGGCGCTCATAATGTACAGCACAACAGCGATATTATGTATTACTATCTTTTGAAAGATATTGATTCTACGCCTGTTGGTCTTTTAATTAATAGATAATCTTTTTATTGAAATATACCCAAATTTAACTTAATTCCACCATAAGTTTTGCATCTCTTCCACATTTAGGGAACAAGAGGCAAAATATGTATTACAATATTTCCAGAAGCTATTCCACTATATGCACAGGGAATTTATGCAGAAGACTCCAATTCAAGTATATCTGAATGTTTTATAAATTTATAAGATTCTTTCTCTTTTAAGTATTTTATCATTTCAATTTGGTCTGCTTGCGCTTCATCGGGATCGTAAGAAGGATGAATTGCCATTCTAAATAATCCATAAGAGTTGCCGTCCACATTAAACGCTCTATCATAAAACAGCTGTTTATTTTGGTTTAGCATTTTTTTATTTTTCTCTTTGTCTCCTTCCTGATCCCAACTCATAGCAGGATGTATTAAGTATTTTTTACCTCTTTGAATAATATCAAGATCTGTCTGTGACTCGGAGAGATTAAAGTTCAATTCCTTTAATGCTTCGATGGCTTGACGGCTCAGATGCCATGATGGTGGTATAAATGTAGAAGGTCGAGGTAGTTTAGCGGCTGAGAAAATATCTAAGCCTTGTTGGATATCTTTCCTTTCGTCTTCTTTTGATTTTGTATCAAAATCCTCTATCCTCCCCTCTACCTCGTGATATAGTCCGTGTAGAACAAGTTCTACGTTACCTAATTGTAATAAAGAAGATACCTGATCACAGAAAGCAGCATGGTCTTTAATATTATATTTTTTGTCATAATATGGTACAATACCAAGATTGTAATTGATTTTTAATTTATTGAGTTCGTCTGAGACTTGGAGCGTTTTTTCTAAATATGGAGGAGCTACATCATGAATCGTTATAATTGCTAATTTTTGGTCTATCATTAATAACTAACGTACGCAATGATATTAATAGATGAATAGTATAGATGTGTAGAAATAGATGTATAGAAAGATCTTTCAAAGCTATTGATATGTATTCTTCGATATCTCCGAACTGCTCCAATTATCGAGACCAATGATGAGTGCTAAGGGGAACGTATTATGTTGTGAAAAGCAATTAAAGCGGGTATATTAGCCAAAAGGCCATGATCATTCATATTACTGCACAAATCTACCAAAAGCCTTGTTATGATTACCTTAATGAATAAAATCATATGGTTTGCTGTCGATACTACTGTTGCTTTTACCTTCTCAGCTCTTAAATGTTTGAACTGATGCTGACTCTTTAACTAAGTCGTTTTTGATTAGTTACTAGAAAAAGTCGTAGCTATGTGTATTCGTAACCTATTGATCCACCATTAGGCCAGTATCCTGACCTATGTATCTACTATCTATAACAAACTTAATTGTGATTTTACTTTCTTTATCAAATCTTTTTAGGAAAGAGGA
>Ga0193701_1000263_pt1 | contig 9340 bp, 10 predicted proteins | sample U3s2metaG_FD_143055 | JGI IMG/M metagenome (GOLD analysis project Ga0193701, IMG submission 143055) | Soil microbial communities from a riparian zone of the East river system, Colorado, United States - U3s2 | ecosystem: Environmental > Terrestrial > Soil > Riparian zone | place: USA: East River...
GAATTAACATCAACGAAGTGCTTCTTATGTACCTAGACTACTTTGTTCAAGCGTTTCATTCGGGCAAGAAAGTATGCGATATAATAAATGATGCTTCAAACATTTTAACGGCGGATCAAGTCATGATAGGCGTACCTGAGAGCTTGAGAGTGATTAAATTTGCTTTAGTTGCCCATAACATACCAAAGCAACTGTTTGTACTTTTGAAACCCATTCCTACTACTCCATTTGCCCTTGGCTTTCAATAGTAAGAAAAAGGTTAGATAGATACTTAGTGATGTTAGTAAGCGTTCTTTATGATGTAAATATGTACGATCATGTGGTTACCTTTTTGGGATAGCTAGCCTTTGTGTGAAATTTAATATGGCTTTTAGATCTGTCGTCGCATTTATCACTCTAGATGGAGTGAGTAACAACTCGAGTTTTCACACGCCTGCTCACTTGTGAATTAGCCTAAAATCTGTAGACAGAATTTTACTAATCCAGATTAGTAGTAATGATGCATCGGACGCTGTTGTTTTCCCAATCTATCGAAATGATCATGAGCTTTATTTCCATCTCTATGTGAATGTGATGTACCATCTGCATGTGTATGGGCATGAGTATCCATTACTGGCTTTGCAATCAAGACATCATCTACCCTAATCAGGAGAGTAATGATCTCTACCGCAGTATTCAAAATCTGCTCTTTGACCATCAGGGGCTCCATTACTCGCTTTGACATCATATTGTCTATTTTTCTTTCAATTGCATTAACCCCATAAGAATGATAATTGTTATCGTGTCTATGAGCTCTTTTTCTTGATTTTTCATTTTTTACATCACATTGAGAAGAGACCTTTTCTCTTAACCGTGTCATTGTATCTACTCTATCCATTCCTGCGTTAATTGCAATAGTTAATGGAATTTCTTCCACTGCTTCGGAAAATTTTTGAATAACAATTTGCTCCTTACCAGAAATAAGATATGATCTTTCTTTAACTAAATGGGAAATTACTGCCTCGGCTGCGCCGCCACCTGCCACAATTCTTGGCATTGCCACAAAGTCTCTCAAAACGTATAAACAATCGAGAACCGCACGATGAAATTCATCCAGTATTACCTTTGAACTTGCACGTAAAAGCAATGTTACTGATTTTGGATTTTTACATCCATCAACAAAAACCATTTTATCGTCTCCAACAAACTTTTGGCAAACCTCTGCAGCAAAACCTATGTCATCACTAGTTATCCTGTCGAGATCTCGGGTTATCCGAGCACCGGTCGCTTTCTCGAGCCATAGCAGGTCATTTTCCTTGACTCTTCGCACTGTCATTATGCTTTTCTTTGCAAAGTAATTCTGGGCCAGTGGACTGATACCTCCTCGTGAAAAAATAACATTTGCTCCTGAGTCTACTACGTTTTGAATCTTTTCAAGTGTATTATTAGTTCCGTACTCGAGATATCGTCCTAAGTCACTTGGAACTGAAATGCTGATCTGTGCATCAGCCCTGGTCTGTTCATTTTCAATATCAATGTCTAATAGTAATACTCGTGCATTTTCAACGATGTGGGGCATTGAGGAATTATCAATTGTCTTGTCAATTACTATTCCATTAATTAACTCTGTTTCAGAAATACTCCCCATTTTTTCTTCAATCTTTATATCGTCCACATCTACGTAATTGTTCGAGAAATTAGCAATTGTCTTGTCAATTACTATTCCATTAATTAACTCTGTTTCAGAAATACTCCCCATTTTTTCTTCAATCTTTATATCGTCCACATCTACGTAATTGTTCGAGAAATTAGCAATTTGACATATAGAATTAACAATAAGTCTAACTATCTTCATTTCCTCGGTAATGTGAGAGATCGCTTTTGAAGTTAAGCATGTACTAGCGAGAGATTCCATAATCTTTCTATCTGAATTGATGGATTCTACAGAAATCGCTCTAAGAATTTCAATTGCCATGTCTAATGCATTAAGGTATCCATCAGAAATTATCGTTGGAGGTATACCCATGTCTAACAATTCCTCCGCTTTTTCTACAAGAGCCCCCGCTAGGACTACAACTGAAGTGGTGCCATCACCCACAGCATTATCTACTGCATTGGAGGCTTCGATTAATAACTTGGCAGCAGGATGCTCCACATCAATTTTGCGCAGGAAAGTTGCACCATCTTTAGTAACAGTAGTCTCTCCCATAATGTCAATAAACATTTTTTCAAGGCCAAGGGGCCCTAATGATCCCTTAACCAAATCTGCGATTAATCTTGCAGCAAGTAGATTGTATCTTCTGGCTTTGCCGCCAGAGCTCCGCCTTACACCTTCCCCAAATAATTGTCTATTTTGCATTTTCATATCAACACATAAAGCAACACTGTACTTCCGTAATAAAGTAGTAATTTGAATAATTCCTAATTGATATTATATGAAACACTCCTGATCGATTGTTGTACATTGCAATGTAGTCATATGTAATCTATATGCGTTTTATATGAACCTTTTAATTCGTAAAATATCAAGGATGAATTGATTGTTAACTTGAACCTAATATTTAGTACGAGGAAGTAGATCGATATTACCCATCAGCAATTTGATTATACATTATGATCTTCTATGAAAGAACAAATCTTGGGATTTTAGGTAATTCACGAAAATGAACTTTCATTATTAGATTAATTATATATACATCAAATTATAATAAATTTTGAATTTAAAATGTTTCTTGCTCCACGAGAAATGGATAAATTATATATTTTCATGACAGCAGAACTAGCACGCAAAAGGAGAGACAGAGGTTTGAAACTCAATTATGTTGAGTCGGTAGCACTAATAGCTGACCATATCCTTGAGGGTGCCCGCGATGGTAGATCTGTTTCTGAACTCATGAACTCTGGGAGACATGTCCTACAGAGAGATGAAGTACTACCAGGTGTTCCAGAACTAGTACAAAGTGTACAGGTTGAAGCTACTTTTGAAGATGGCACTAAACTCGTAACTGTTCATAGCCCGATAATTTGAATCATGAGGTAAATGAATAATGATTCCCGGAGAATATTTTTTGTCTAAAGCACCGGTAGTTGCCAACTTAGGTAGAAAAGTAATAAAAATTAAGGTAACAAACACGGGAGACAGACCTATCCAAATAGGCTCACATACGCATTTTTTTGAAGTAAACAAGGCTCTAATGTTTACGAGAGGAAGAGCTTTTGGATTTCATCTTAACATTCCATCTGGTACATCGGTCCGATTTGAACCCGGCGATTCAAGAATTGTGGAATTAACTGAATACGGTGGAAAAAAGATAGTCTTTGGTTTTAACGGGCTTGTCAATGCTAAACTTTCTGATAAGCAGAAAAATATATCACTTGCAAAGTTAAAGAAAAAAGGATTTCGGGAATGAGGTAAGATATGGTTCTGAAAATTCCAAGAAAACAATATGTAGAGTTATATGGACCAACAAAAGGCGACAAGGCGAGACTCGCTGATACGGATCTCATAATAGAGATCGAGCAAGATCTGTTAACCTATGGCGATGAACTTGTTTTCGGTGGAGGAAAAAGTATAAGGGATGGAATGGGCCAAGCAACTGGCGTATCGAGCTCGCGTTCGTTGGACCTTGTTATTACGAACGCAATCGTGATGGATCCCCTGATCGGTATTCTTAAGGCCGACATCGGCATCAAAGATGGGTTAATAGCAGGAGTCGGTAAGGCTGGAAATCCAAACGTAATGGATGGAGTATACAACAACATGATAGTCTCCTCGAATACTGAAGTTGTTTCAGGAGAACATACTATTTGTACCCCAGGGACGATTGATACCCACATACACTTTATTTCACCTCAGCAGGCCATAGAAGCAATTTGCAGTGGTACCACCACAATGATAGGTGGAGGAACCGGTCCTTCTGAAGGTACTAAAGCTACTACTTGTACCCCAGGTCCATGGAATATCCACCGAATGTTAGAATCCTTAGAGGAACTTCCTTTGAATTTTGGATTGTTAGGAAAGGGGAATGATTCCCTGCAATCTTCATTAATGGAACAAATCGAAGCAGGAGCATGTGGCTTGAAACTGCATGAAGATTGGGGTTCTACTCCTGCAACGATCGATGCAGCTCTCAAAGTTGCTGATAAATCTGATACTCAGGTGGCTATTCACACTGACACATTAAACGAATGTGGTTTTGTAGACGATACGATCGAAGCAATAGCGGGCAGAACTATTCATACTTATCATACAGAAGGTGCCGGTGGGGGACATGCTCCAGATATAATGAAAATCGCTGGTGAGAAGAACGTATTGCCATCATCCACAAACCCAACAAGGCCATTCACTATCAATACGCTTGATGAGCATCTTGATATGATGATGGTATGTCATCATTTGAACCCTGCCATTTCAGAAGATGTTGCATTTGCTGAATCAAGGATACGGGCTGAAACAATCGCTGCCGAGGATGTATTGCATGACATAGGGGCTCTGAGTATGTATTCTTCTGATAGCCAAGCGATGGGAAGAGTGGGGGAGGTAACAACTAGGGCCTGGCAGACAGCGGACAAGATGAAAAAGATGTCAGGAAGGCTCAAAGAAGAGAGTAATGACAATGACAATTTACGTGTCAAAAGGTATTTGGCTAAACTTACCATTAATCCTGCAATAACCCATGGTATTGCGGAGTATGTGGGCTCACTTCAACCCAAAAAGATAGCTGACATTGTTATGTGGACCCCACAATTTTTTGGAATAAAACCCAAACTCATAATTAAGGGCGGTTTTATTGCGTATTCTCTCATGGGAGATCCAAATGCATCTATTCCTACTCCAGAACCCGTTTATTATCGGCCAATGTTTGGGGCAATGGGACTAGCTAAGTACTCTACTTCGGTAACATTCACTTCAAAGCTTGCTATAAAAAATGACCTTAAAAAGAAATTAGGGTTGAAGAAAAAGCTTTTGCCTGTAAATAATTGTCGTAATATATCAAAGAAAGATATGGTGTACAATAACTTGACTCCTAAGATCGAGATTGACCCTGAAACATATGTAGTTAAAGTAGATGGTAAGATCGCTACTACAGAGCCTGCGAATAAGTTATCCTTGTCAAGACTATACAACCTATTCTAGTTCGACTGTCGAATTATAATAATGCTTAAATATTTAGTAAATATAATTGCTGTATGAATCCTGTCCATACGGAGAACGAAATTGAAAGTTCTGCCAAGAAAGCGATAGAGATTATGTACGGCAGTAGTATTGAAAATTTTAAGATAAGAGTTTTGCTTCCGTACCCAACGGAACAGAAAAGGGAAGCTTGGGATGTTCAAGTTACATTCCACCTTAACGGTCTCCAGTACACGGTTGACCTTCTAATTAACGAAAAGGATGGACAAATAACGAACGCTAGACTAATAGATACGATGGTCCCGTTATAATTTCAATTGTTTTTGTAACAGTGCTGGTTGTTCCTACAGCTTAAACAGCTTAATATGGTCTAGTGATTTTTACATTCTTGAACATCCACGACCAATAGGTGATCGCAAACATCATCCCAAAACTTGGTTTTTTGGAATCATTTAAAATAATCATCGTGACTTCAAATAAGAACATCATTACGATTTTCTCATTTTACTGAATGAGCCTCCTAGAATTGTTTTGCGCGAAACATTAAGTATTTCATGAACAACATCTTTTACATGCTCTGTCGTATTTCCTAAAAGTCTTACAGCTACCCCGTGTCTGTCTGGAAGAATTGAAGCCCCTCCTTGAATTTTTCTGATATTCTTTACAATAGAATTGATCTCATCTTTAAGAAATTTAGCGTGATCCACTTTAGCAAGGATATATACATTGCCCAAAATGCTAAAATTTTCCATGATGCCACGGGCTTTGAAATTATCTTTTTTGGGCATCAGTTTAAGGACATCAATGAATCTCAACTTGGCAGCATGATTGGTTGCCACTGTCTTAATATAGCAGATATCGTACTCGAACTTTTCACCACTTGCAACTCTTCCTGGAACTAAAATTTCTGAATAAATCATTGTAGCATTTTCATGAACTTTCAAATTAGTTAGTTGATAGAACCTTGAATTAGCATAAGGAATAATTTGATCGGGAATGTATTCACAATAACATCCCTCCTCAACAACAATATCAATCATTTGTGTTGCATAATCCTTCTCCATTTTGTATATCCTTGTTGCACCTTGTGTAGTAATATGAGCGTGAGCATTGTTACTAAGTTTAATACCAATTCTATATCTATCTCCCTGTAATATGCCACCAGATGGAGAAATCACATAAATGTATGCCATAGATGGAATGCTCTCTTCTAAATACAAGGCTCTCTGGATAAATAGTGGAACTTTTGCATAATGTTCCTTGATCACAGTCTTTTTTATTCTGACGTCTTCTTCTAATTCTAATTTCAAGATACCTTTTTTCCCTGATTCATTTGAACTCTCTTCAAGGTCAGATTTATATACAAGAAACTCTGGTGGAAGGTCTGATGGTTTATTAATCCTAGGCTCTTTCAATGAATTACATCCTAATGTTTATTTGAAGTCCATGGTGGAGATTCAAAGAGAACGTCCTTGATAATGTACGATGCGACTTCCTTTGTTCCCTTACCAGTCCTTGAGTTTACAAGCCTCTCTTGCGTGGATATTTATCTCCTGCAGATACGTCTATAATGTATATAAAATAATCCGCTAAAGCAGGACTGAATGTCGTAGTAATGTTATCGCCACCACTCTCAATAAAAATCAGATCAAGATAATCATGCTTTGATTCCATTTCCTCAACTATGGAGATATTCATTGAAGGATCTTCTCGAATGGCAGTGTGTGGACATCCACCTGTCGCAACTCCAATTACAAGATCTTCTGACATTAGACCCTTTTCCGTCGCAAGATTCTTCCTCATCCGTTCAGCATCTTCTTTTGAGATAACATCGTTTGAAATGATTCCTACCTTATAACCGTCAAGTGATAGCAATGGAACGACCTGCTCGATCAACATGGTCTTGCCACATCCGACTGGCCCGCCTATCCCGATCCTTGGGACTCTTCTAGGCGACATAGAAAAGGCACTCTTTTTCATGTAATAAACATTTTCGAATCCATTTGTTCATGTTTTATTTGTGTAATGTCTATAATTGGTGCAAATTGCCACATACTTGAGAGAGGTTTTTGTATATTACTGTGCACAGAAGATAATATGGATGGTTTCAAATTATGGATAACCTTCTGTCCTTCTAAGTGCTGTAATATGCCCAACCTAATAGCAGCTGCCACTACGGTTATTGTGAAGCCATATAACAATATTAAGCCTGCCCTATATTTGGTGATACCCAATGAATTACAGGCTACTGCAAATGATACCGGATAAACTCCTGAAGCTTCCCCGTTCTTTACCATTCTTTGGTAGTGATCTAAGATTGTATTACCGAGTACAAATGAATTTACGCATCGCAGAAGCTGTATACCTGATCTTACAGAGGCTTTTCTCACTTCTTCAATAAGTTTCATAGAGTATATCATTTGATCTATCCTCAGAATTTCTGCCAGATCTGAACTTTTGATGCAGTCATATACATTACCTAGTGCAGTGCAATCAGTAGGGCCTGTTTGCTGGAAAAGAAAAGTTTTTATCAGATCTTGCAAATGTTTTGGTTTTTTCAGCTTTCCTTCATAAAATAGTGCTTCAAGTCCGTTTGACGTAGTGTATAGACCCGTCGGAAAAAAAGAATCTGATAGTTGCAAAAAACTAAGATCTTCCAATGAAATTTCGTTGTCCATATTCATGAGCCCATATTGGCCTCAAATACCATATTATCGCTTCTAACTTCTATATGTTCCTTCAATGGTGAAAGTAACTTTTCAATTAATGTGAGTTCACTTGGATCTTGAATGGGAAAGGTGATGGTATCACCTTCTATCTTCAAAGGACGATGAAGGTTCCCAATTGCATGTCCAATTGTGACAGATGTCCTTATCATTTGGTCTCGAATCAAAATCTTATGAATCTGTATTATTGCTACTGGTTCTGGTACTATTTGAATGACTATCATTTTCTCCTGCGTGAGGAATAGAACATCTCCATCCCTAATACGTGATCCTTCACTTAATATTAATACTAGATCTGTTCCTTTGTTAGACATTTTTCTTATTCTCGTACGCTCAGATTCCACACGTCCAAAAGTAACAGTTTCTGTTTTTCCCAATTTAATCAACTCTTCATGCATCGATTTGAGATTATGATCTATCTTGATGTTGCCAATTATTTTATCAAGCTTAATCATTCTGATTTTGCATCATTTTAGGTTTCAATTGATGAAATTTATGTTTTTAATTTCCATTCTTATTGCAAGTATACTTACAATCATTACCAAAGCCTTTAGACTATGCGGAGTCACGCCGAAGTCAGAGAGGTTGGATTGAAAACAAGTAGCAATGCCACGATTCGCACTGACCCGCCAGTCCTTTAGGAGCATGGAATTTTCTAGTCATACAGAAAGCTTGCGCATTGGAATAGGTTCTGGTCTGGTCAGGTCTGCGCCAGATCTACTTGTTGCCTTTAGGATTTTGCTAGTAATTTGCTACCCTACCTAACTATATTGGAAGATAGTTTCACTCAAATGGTTTTATATCCGTTCTAAGATCACACTTATTTTAGTATACTCTAGTTGATAGATTATGTTGAAAAGACAATACATTTACTATGCCGCAATTGCAGTTATTGGTATAACCTTACTTTTTTACTTTGTAAATCAAGAGAGAAATAAAGTTCCTTACGCTTTAGGTGTAGATGCAATTAAAGATACTACAGATATTGCAGGTACCTACTATCGAATACGAGTTACCAATATTGGAACAAACATGGCTACAAATATTTCTGTATACTTGGGTCAAAATGATATTCAGCATCTTAAGAGTCTATCACCAGATCAATCGTGGTTCTTTTATCCACGCCCGGACACGGATATATCGAAAGTCAATGTTATGGCTGATAATGGAATCAATATATCTACAGATTATCGTTCGCCTCTAAAGGGAATAGGTCTTCCTGGTAGTGGAAGGTAATTTCTATTACAAAGACTAAAATCAATACAGAGCAAGGACAATAATGTCGTTTCTGTTATAGCTTATATTAATGCACTATTTATGTTCGAAAAATCCATAACAACTATAGTCGAGCAAAAGCATTATGAATCCAGCATGTAAAAAAATGGTGCATCAATAACAAACAAATTATTTATTAGATTTACTGACAGATCTCCTGGATACAGCGGCCGTTTGTATTTTTCGGCCAAACCACAAATCGGACACTCCGTTAGAAGATCTTACT
>Ga0193701_1000267_pt1 | contig 9262 bp, 10 predicted proteins | sample U3s2metaG_FD_143055 | JGI IMG/M metagenome (GOLD analysis project Ga0193701, IMG submission 143055) | Soil microbial communities from a riparian zone of the East river system, Colorado, United States - U3s2 | ecosystem: Environmental > Terrestrial > Soil > Riparian zone | place: USA: East River...
GAATAATGAGTTAAGTTTGATATTGATCTAATTATAGCATGATATCGTTATGCTAGCTAATTAGAAAAACCTCACATTGGATGAATGTACGGAAACAGAATAACGATTAATAGTCAGATTTTTTTTCTCTAGTTTTCGGATAGAAAAATCTTTTATACTTCATTTTGTGCCATCAATAAGAGTTTGTCTAATAGTATCTCTATCGCTAATGCTTGTTCAAGGGTTCATGCAAAAAAACAGATTCTGATAGTAAGCCCGACATCTAATGAGAGTTTTATGAAAGGCGAGACTATAATATTAAAAGCAGTAGTTACTAGTTCCAGACGTACAAGTAAATCTCAGCTTGTATGGGTTTCTAACAAAGATGGTAGGCTTGGTAGTGGTTCATTGCTCAAACCAAATCACCTGTCTCCCGGACATCACATAATAATGGTCTCTGGGTATGGTACAAGAGCTAGGATTCCAATTACAATTTTCCAAGACCTTTGGGCACTTTACCAATCTCCTATGTCATTGCATGAGATATGCTGTATCATGAACGACTTTGCAATGAATTGGATCGATGACAGTGTTTCAGGTGAAAGGTGGAAGAAGTATGAGCCTCCAAAGTTTGATCAAACATCAACAGACCCTTCGAAATTAGTTTTCATTGCCAAATTGCGAGTTCTCAAACATCAACATTTTGATCAACCATTGCCATTTACCTCCGGGAAAACGATTTACGCTCACCTTGTAGAATATTCAAAGAATATCAACTTAAGACTTGATTGCGATGTCAGCTATAGTGGAGGAGGTACTCTAAGTCTTGATAGAAGTATTAGTGTATGGGATGCCAGAAAGGGTGGAACTCCGAGTGAACCTAATGCATGTAAAAAGCCATTCACAAGTCATGTACTCTGGTTATATATTCATTCTCTATACCTCTTGGTTCATGAGAATCGTCATAATATGCCTTATGATCCAAGTCATACTACGTGCGGTGGTGTTGGGAATATGGACGAAAAGTTGGAAGGTGGAAGTGGGCATGCATGGGCAGCGATGTATTTAATGTGGATTTATAAATATGGTTCATATGATCCGCCGTTTATCAAAAATGAAGCCAAAGCGGTAGCAACCATTCTACTTAAGAGTAGATTTTGTTCTATACCAACGCATTCTAATCCAAAAGTTCAGGCTATTATTAAAGAACTGATTTGATAATTGATAATAAATACATGACCTATAAAGATGATTTCAAAAATGGGTAGGAACATATTCGGATAGATGTACAAAAGTTGGAAGAATATATCTCGAGCAACTATCCTCTGAAAATCTACTGGCTGTATAGCACGTTTTTTCCATAAGATAGAATCGCTGCAATAAAGAGAGCAGTTTGATGGTCAAATGTCGGGAATTATACTCTAGTAGATAATCAACTATCTCAATCAATGTCGGAAAACTTTGTATATAATCAATCTTTTAGCTGTCTGATCACGTTATTCTCTTGCTACAAAAATCTTAAGGTGTGACTATTAAGTGATTCAATAACGCCTTCTTAGAATGGAGGACCAATACATTCGACAGGTCCTTCATTGCTAATAGCCTGTGGCTAGACTGCAATTTATTAATTTTGTCATGACTAGGCAGTGCTTTCTCGTTGGGCCGAATTTTAACGCCAATTATGTTCTTCACCCAACCCGGCCCATTTAGCTGTAAATCCTGCGATATTCGTTTTAAATTCTTTAAATTACGTACTGTTTCATATAATAATAATGAGTTCCGTTACGAATAGAATATTACTACGACAAAACTTCTTGTTATGGATTTTGCTAGACTTCTTATCTATACAGATTTTTTTATGATATCCAATATCTCCTCTGAAACCAATAAACCATATTCCTTCTGATACTTCTCAAGAAAACGTATTATTAGATATCGCACGAGCTGATTCTTATTACTTAAAGAGTATTTTTTTGCAACGTTTGTTTTAAGAAATTTATCAAGGGCCTCGCCCATTATCTATATCTCTATATGCTAGCTTAAAAGGCATCATATGTGCTAATTATACAATGAAAAACTGACCACGTTATCTGAGATTACAATCCATTCAATGAAAGTACTAATTCAAAGTCTAGCTGTGTAATATTATCTTATTAGGAGAAAGATGAGGACTCGGCAGCTGCTGAGGCTATAGCTCCAGCGTAGACATACAATTATTATAAATAGGTAGGAAGATTATCAGCGGATTTAGTATAATCTCAAAATGAAGTCAGGGAAAGAAAAATAGTTGTGGAGGATAGTATGCTTTTCGCATAATAACAATCACAGCTTTCAGACAAACACTATTCCAGCAGCTTTCAGGCAGGCTACTATGCATGTACATCGACTAGACGATTTGGAGACTCAGATCATTATGTTGAACAAAAAGCTGGGGTTATGATGGCCAGGAATAATAATCCCGAAATTACTACTGACACAAGTTTGAAGATTTCCCTAGTATATTCATAATTATGAGACTGATGGTTCTTGGAATTAGAGTAGCAAAGTATAAACTGCAAGCGACTTTACACCCAAGTTAGACAAAATGGCCAAGAATTCTTTTCCTTTTTCCTTTACTAATGAAAAGATTAAGCGTATCATTCTAGATATCTCTCTTACTAAGACAAATTTCAACAGGTTAGCACGACACTTCAAAAAGGGCGACCTTGAAGGATTTCAGGCCACAATCGATGAACTATCACTTCAAGAACACCGAATTCATATTTGGCACTATCTTTGCTCGCTACGATGTGAAAAATTCATTGAATTTGCATGTAAAAAGACTCCAGACAGGGCAAGAAGGAGAGTCTTAGATAAGCAATCCATTAAAAAGATATTAGATGAGAGAAGTATTTTCACTGGCTTAATTGATGAATATAGAAAAGAGCATACAAAGGCGTTTCAAAGTCTGTTAAGAAAACATGATCTAATGGATTTTTGCTATCCAATTATTAGATCGTTATATACTTTTGAAAGTGAGGATCTATCTTCGAATAGGAGATGCATAGTAAGGGTAGACGCAATCAAGTTCAATCATGATCAGTTATCTCACACAAATGATGCACTAAATATTAGAAAAAACTATTCCGAGGAGGTGTTTGTTCCAGAGTGGATAAGGAAATATTCTTCACCTGAGGATTCTCCAGTTGCCTATAGCATCTCAGATATCGGTAAAAACAGAGTTATTATCAAGGTTCGATTCGCTGTGACACCACCTAACATAAGACAGGCAGAAATCAAGGCACGAGGCGGTGGAATTCTTGGAGACGTAAAACCAATGACTGTTAATTTCATTTTTGGCATTTCTTCACCGGAGTATATAGAAATCAAGTTAGATGGTAATCACATCAAAGATGCAGCTGTAAATATTGACGATATCAAATGGCAATGGATGTATCGTTGTATAAGGCATAAAAAATGGTATAAAATGGATAGATCAAGGCATAGAATTTACACAGTACTTAAAGAGCCAGTGATACCTTGGAAACAACGCCCTTACCCCGACACTCAAAATCCATGGAGTGAAGTACTGGACTCTTCTTGCCAATGGGCACGGGGAACCAATTCATTAGACGAAGCAGCAGCAGCAATCACTACAAAGGTTAATCTTCCTGAAGGTAAAATGGAATATGATGACAGGACTGGTGATTGTCATTACTCTGGCTGTAGTCCCGGTGATCGCTTCAGTTGTTCAGCATACATCGACAGACTCAAAGGGGGTCCTGGAAATGGAAAATATGTTAACTGTGCAGATTGTGCCAGCATAGTAGGTACATTCTCTAATATATTAGGATGCGAATTGTGGGAATCGAAAATGGGATACGGACTCTACCTGAATGATATCATATCAATAGGATCAAGCACCTGGGGTAAACCATTTTCAGGTACTGATTATTACGGTGCTTTTTCTTATCATGAAATAGCTTGGAAGGGTAGTGCTCTGCTAAATGATCAGATTTTTGATGCATGCCTGAAAGTCAATGGTAATGAGCTCGATGCAACGAGAACACCCAATCCCGTCAAGAAAATTCCTAGTCTTCCTCTAAATATCCTCTTTGACGATCCAACTTCTTTTGATTACAGAGAAAAGCTTGTTACTCCTTCTTCTAGAAAGGATTGCTTACCTCTACCCACAACGAAAACCCGGAGGGCTGTATTCTAATTGAATACGAATAGAGAAGACGATCCAAGAGAAATTAGAAAGGCAATGTCTGATTTCCAAAATTGGGTGGGAAAAATAAGAGGAGAGGAGTTTGGATTCTTCATAAACATTACCATTCCAGAAAAAATATTTACCAAACTCTCGTTACTGCGAACTGGTGAGTCTGAGACCCAATATCATGCACAAAATATTAAAAAATATCTTTATTCTGAATGTGGTAATGGCAATAGTAGAATTAAGAGAAAAAAGGAAACCCTGATTGAAGTAATAATAGCTGAATGTACTTCTATTATAGAAGCTCATGAATCGATAATAGACTATATGGTAGGTTCTATGGCAAACAAGATACCAAGCGGCGAAGAAAAAGGAGTCAGTATAGGAGACGTCTCATTTGTGGGATTCGGCGAGAATCTATTATCTATCACCTTTGCACGAAATAACATTATGGCTATCGTGCGCAGCGTTGGTGATCGTGATGTAGACGTAAAATCATTTGCTAAAAGATTAGACGAGTTTTTATTATCTAAGGATAAAAGTGTAAAGTCCAAAAATACCCCAATAATCTCAACATTCACCCTTTCAACTCAACAGATGACATCTGGAGGGAAAGTCAAAATTTTATTCAACGCAAAAGATCAAAGAGGCAAAGAACTGATGTTCAAGCTATTCACAACAGCTGGGCCAATTTCGATGTCTGGTAATGATTTAATTTCGACATGTAAGAAATTAGGAAGACACAACGTTGAATTGTATGTTATTAACGAAGATTCACTTGCATCCAATTCAAATCTGGATTTAAATGTAGTTTGATTTTACAGCACTTGTCCCTTTATCTTATTGCCAAAAACTCAATGGAATAACAATATCCATATCATCGTTGCAATTAATCTGATCAGTCACTGATAAAAACAATATCAATCACGTCTTGAAGTAATCGGCTGTAGTCATAAATACCTGGCCAGAATATCTTGGCAGTCCCAATCTACTGCTCTCCTCTATTTAGCTGCTCCCGTCAGAAAACTTTGCAATATGATATTTTCTCTAACTTAGTTTTACGAAAAGATCAAGCTGTTGGAATTGTATAATTAGTTCAAAACGAGATAATCAACATGACAAGTCAATTATGGGGGTTGTTCCGCAGAAACTCTATCAGATGATGTCTATTTCTGGAGGTATTATCTTAACTACTGCCGTTCTATCAAAGTTTTCTCCTTCACTTATTAACTTGTTTATTGTCTCTGACGTATAATCGGCCCACTTATTCGAAATGCCATTAGGATCGTCTTTACGTTCTATAGTTACTACTCTTTCCAGATCAAATCTGCCATGTATGAGGTCATCGTAAGTTCTATCATCACCAGTACGTTTTCTACTTTTTGCTTTTGTCTTAAATATTTCATTAAATCTCGTTCTAAGCTTTTCCTTCTTTCTTTCATTAGAGTCGTTGATTGTATTAATCGCATCATTGGCAACATTTTTTAGATCATTAATCATATCAAGGTGGTCTGATACGAGAAATGCAACCTTCTGGTCATATTCTGTCTGATCACTAAAGGTAATATCATTTTTTCTATCTTTAACTCGTTGATGCTTTTCTTCTATTCCATTTTGTTCAAAATATTCTAACCAAAATTCTCTATGATAGTGTATAATTTCTCTTAGTGGTGTATTACTTAATATACCTCCATCCCAGAACTTGCGTCCATCAACTTCTTCATAGTCAAAGTATACTGGAAATGACGCACTTGCCATCACATGCTCTATCATGATTCCCTTGTCATATTTTATTACGTGATCTTTGTAATCTCGAGTATCTGGATCATAAGATTGGAATGTCGATTTCTTTGAATAACTATCAAACGTTACCGGCTTACCATGCTGTACGTCAACACTGACTGACAGAAATCTCGGTTGTTCTTTATCAAAACTTGTCGCTAATGGAAAATCAACAAATTTCTTCGCGTCGCGGCCGCTGCGTCCTAGGCTGTCTCTTAATGGTTTGTTACTATAACGAAGCCAGAGATTGGTTGGCGGAAATAGTGTATTATTGTCAAGGAATCTGCCATCTAGTAGTGGAAATGGTGAAGATGGTGAAAATACATTTGGTGCGCCATATGTAAAGAAATATTTTGTGGAGTAATATCTCCTTGCTGATTCCTCTGCGGCTAGAGTACGGCTCCTGTTGCCAGCATCACAGTATTTACCCCACCACCCATAATATTCATCCCACCATTCTATTCCCAGCTTTATGACGCTAGGAGTAGGTGAAGATAATTGATCTCTCCAATACTCTACGAGTCTTTCTGATGAACCTTCCCATGTGTTATTTTGTTTAAAATGGCTTGCTAATATTGCAGCATTTATAGCTCCAGCAGAAGTACCAGCAACTATGTCGAACATCCGCTTTTTCCAATTTGGATCTTTGGCTTTAATTTTCTCATATAATTTTTTAAAAACTCCTGCCTCAAAAGCACCAAGTCCCACACTCCCTTGAAGGACCAATGCTCTTTGTTTATCTGGTATAACACGATGAGACATTTCAGACTTACTAGCTGTAAACTATGGCTTTAAACAGTTCGAATAAGATATGATTAGTCTCAGTAGTTTTCGTATTATAGTTGATAGGCATGCTTCGAGATATTGATGACGTATCCTGAACTTTCCACTTTGCAGGTTGTATAACTTCTTTTCTGAAGCACATTAGCTTTTAAAAAATCGAATTATAAGGGCCCCTTAATTTCAATGAGCTTCAACCGAGCAGGCAGCATCATTGTCCAAAGGACTTTCAATAATAAGTCGCGAAGCCTCAGAGTCTGCCAGCCAGAGCGGTCTATTAAGGTTTGGCCTGTCTGGTAACATCTTTAGGTACTTAAAATGCGTAGTAAAAGCGATGTAAGGATAGCGCTGAATAGTATATATGAATGAAGCGAACTTCGTCTTGCCTTCTCCGTCATCAAAACATACATGATAACGAAATAAGGGAACAGTTCCGGTCGGAGCTGTAAGTTTAAGAACATTTGCCACTGGCACAGGGTACCGATCAATGAGATGAACTCCACCAGGTGTATGAAGTGTAAACGATTTAAGGATAAAGTTCAAAGCCTTTCCTGGGGGAGGAGAGGGACTAGGCAAGAGGATCCCATGTTCAATAGCACCAACAATACCCTGAAATTGATAACCAAATTTAACTTCTTCATGAGCCTTAAATGGTACTGTTGTATACAAATGATAACCTAGATCGCCAAGGCCACCAGGAGGTGAAGCGAAATGAACATAATCGTACATAAGTACCCCGCCACCTAAGCCGCCGACGCCGACCTTCCAACCTTTAGGTTTCATCTCAATATTGTAAAAGTAATCTTTTCCACCTTCCGACCCGATATATGGCCTACAGTCTCCAATTGAATATTCTCTGCAATCTTTTCCATCTTTATCTATGTACCGAATACTCCCATCGGCTTCATGTATATAATCAAGGATAAAAAAATTAATATTTTTTGCTGTAGTATTGCCTACAAAGGGAACAGGACTTTTCCAGTTGGGAGTCGGGACAAGGCTGCTGCTGCTATCGCTTTTGCTGTAATAATTATTATTAGGGCGCTTCTGCTTTCTGGCTCCTTTGAGGGAGCATCAATTGAACAGGTGTGCGCGCGAATGGCAGCTTCGCCACTCTCTGAGTCCGGTTTCATATCGATTTTAACCGGCGTAGGAGTTTCCGTAACAACAGCTAACGAGCTAGTAGCCTGTCTAAAAGCTGCAGGTATACTGTTCAACCAAGTGCCGACGTAGGAGTTTCCGTAACAACAGCTAACGAGCTAGTAGCCTGTCTAAAAAATGCTGGGATAGTGTTTGCCTGAAAGCTGTAAGATTGATAATATGCGTAAAGCATATCACCTCCATTACTTTTTTGACATCATTTTGAAATTATACCAAATCCGCTGATAATCTTTCTTTCTATTTATAACAATCGTATGTCGAGACAGGCGCTATATCTATAACAGCCGATGATTGTAATTCTATTTCTGTTTCTGTTTCTGGTTCTGTTTGTGCTTGTTCTGCGACCTGTCACATTAACTAAACTACGTAGAAATAGCTTTAACCCACGATAGCACAAGTTAGGCTATCCATATGTATCCTGAAGATAGTCAGTATGAGAATAAGATACTGGACTTAACTAGCCAAAAAGATGAAGGGGAAGGCCCTGGCTATATCTGCGATCAAAGATAGGCTTCTGTATTCCAGTTGGACACTAGAGTGGGAGAAATTCAAGTACTTTCATATCCTTATCCTAATGCAGTAGATAAAAGGATAAGCCATGCAGTGAATGCGGCTACGTAATTAATATCGGTGAGCTAGTTGGTTCAGTTGGTTGCAAAGTACTGTCATTTCGAGTGCGCGAAGAGGATATCGATCTTATCTTGTCATAGCAAGTTTGAAGGTTTCCTTCGTGTTTTGTTTAAGAGCTAATAAAGTTGACTAAATGCTATTTTGATTTGCTATATCTTGCAATAAAAACTAAAGCTGAAAGAGAAATACACACAGCCTGAAGAACCTCAAACGTCCTATATTCATGCCTCATTTCACTATACTCACATAGTAATGCATTGATTTTATAATCCTAACATTCATCCACATGTAAAGATAGAGATCACCCATATAGGAGTAAACGGATAGAATACACAATTTCTTCCTACAAATTAGAAAGCAACGAAACGGCAACGAAAGCGCTATGATATTGCGCATACTGGATCCAAATGCTTCTAATTATATATTAGACTTATGAGATCAAATAAAAACCTCGAAAGTGAACTGACTGTCGGAATCAATTTTTTTGAAAATGTTCCTCCAGTTGGGAAAGAAAACTGTTCAGGCCAATGGAAAAAATCCATTGAACTACCCAAGGTAACAAATCGACATATAGAGAAAGAACTAAAAACCCCAAATGGAATTAGGGATAAAACAATTGTAAAAGGTTTTGGAGAGACAGCCCTATTTACCTTGGCTCTATTGGTAACATCTAAAAAGTCTGGAGATCGCATTCGTTATATAAAACGAATCCATAAATAGAACATATTCTGTAGT
>Ga0193701_1000269_pt1 | contig 9235 bp, 9 predicted proteins | sample U3s2metaG_FD_143055 | JGI IMG/M metagenome (GOLD analysis project Ga0193701, IMG submission 143055) | Soil microbial communities from a riparian zone of the East river system, Colorado, United States - U3s2 | ecosystem: Environmental > Terrestrial > Soil > Riparian zone | place: USA: East River...
ATGGACAAAAAACACCTTGATGAAAAAGATAAATCTCACATCTACTGCAATATTTCCTGCCCTCACCGTACCCTGGTCTGTATTTCCTCACCAGTAGTCTTTCGCAAATACTTTTGCAAACCATAGAGAGCGTAGGGTGAGAGTCGATAATAAAAGTTAGAGCACTGGACAGACTGGGAGGGTGTGTCAATAATTAACTATCAACATTTCTACAATCAGACAGACCCGTTAATGCCACGCAACATCTCGACCAATGAGACCTCCCTCAGTAACAAAGGAAGCGGACACACTCGCGTTTGGTGGTGGGTTTGTTTATATTAACGCAGCTAACCGTCAGTCCAACAAATGTTTATGAGTACTTTCAACTTTTACATATTAGATATCGTTATACGGAAGAATCAATCCCTCACAAGATTTTCTAAAACTTTAGTTTGTTTATTGTCTTAATAATACGTCTCATAACCTCGCCTTATTAACGTATAATAATTAGCTCCCTATTCCGAGTAAGTATGGATCACGGAGAATTGTGTGAAAAAATCTTTGAATTACAGGATGACGTGAGATATGCAGGGGTTATTGATGATGCAGGCACTGTCATAGCTGGAGGTATGAAAAGAGGGATAGATTCTATTGTAGATCAGGATAATGAAGAATTGTACTTGGCACAAACTGCATTGAGAAGATCTATGAGACAGCGTTTTGATGAGACACTGGGTAAGGCAAGATTTGCATATGTAGAAAGGGAGAAGATATCGATTCTTACATTTTATATGGATAAGAACATCCTGTTGGTGACATTAGAACCAAATGTAGGTTCTCACGCGGCTATAGATATTGCTGAAGACGTAATAGATATTCTGAACAAAGAAAAATAAGACTACGTGATACCTATGAACCATATAATTACGACGTCTTCATGTTGTTTTCATTGACCTAAATATGATATCGCTAAATTCTCTGCTTAGAGATAGCACTAGGCATTTAATAATAGTCGCGCGCTCGTTTCACAAATAGTATTTGCCTCCCATCATTTCCTTCGCACACTTCATACATTTCATCAATCTTTGAAACCTGAATGAGCCAACAGACCATTGTCTTTGCTTATATTCAAGTTCATGAACACATATAGTCAAGGCATTTATGTGAAATCATTGACCTGGCAATCTATTTTGATTATCTTCATGATAGAGTCATTTGAAATAACTGTCGAAATATTTCCGTCACCACATCCTCATAAGGGCATGCTTTTTGGGGAGTTTATTTCATAACCCCAAACATTTACAAAAAATCTGATCATTTCAACTGATCCTTTTTTATTCAGGGAATAAAGTACATGTTGACCTTGTTTCCTTTCAATTACAAGATTGGCATCTTTTAATATTCTAAGGTGGGCTGAAAGACCAGGTAGAGTAAAATCAAAATGTTTTGCAATTGCAGTTGGATTCATGTCTCTTTTCTTTAATAGCAAAAGGATCTTTCTTCGATTGCCATCAGATATCGCTTTCCAGGGAGATCCCATTAAGATAATTTAATTAATTAGATATTTAAGTATTTTATCAGTGTGATATACATGATGGATAATAATGGGCACAAACTTTTTTTTGGACCAGATTCCAGATTTTACTGGGATAAGGTCACACTGGCAATTTTACTCGAGTCAAAATATAAGTCAACACCAGCTCAATTATTTTGAAACTCAAATGATATTAGATAATTCATGATAAGAAATATCATAGGACAACTAACTGTGTACCCAGTTAATATTTTGCTAGCTTAATCCAATATGGATGACATGGCATATAGAAAACCTTGCTACATTCAGGACGACGATATCTGCAAATTATGCATTTCTATAAGATCACTTTTGAATTGTCTCAACTCATCTGGCACGTTTATTCTTATAGGATCTCTTAATGAAAGTGACCTGCCTGTATTTTTGGAGATAGTTTCCTTTTTCTTATTCCAGACCATCGAATTGAATTCTGTTATAAGGTAAGAGTACTGACACATGTCTTCGAAGGTATTTTCAACAACTGGTAAAGGCTGTGTGTGGATACTGTTTGAAGAGTATAGTGTCGTCCATAACTTTTCTGTAATGAAGGGACAGATAGGGGAGAGCAGGAGCAATATAGTGGAAAAACATTTGTGCAAAGTGTACAGTGCTGACAAATATCGTGAAGGCTCATTTTTGTTGTATGCTCGTGACTTTGCTAATTCCAGATAATGAGAAGCAAACAAATTCCATGTAAATTCTTTTAACGATGTGGACGGTATGAAGAAATTGAATTCTCGGTAGCCCTTAAGGCATCGGTCAACCAGTCTTGCCAATTCTGCCAAAATCCATCTGTCAGTAGGTAGAAGGTCACCCGGACTCATCGAGGTTACGTCAAAGGATGACATAAACCTGCCTACATTCCATAGCTTTGTCAAGAACTTTTGTGCTTCAGCTATCTTTTGTTCCGAACATCTGAAGTCTTGGCCTAGATTTGCTTCTGCTGCGGACCAAAATCTGAACGCGTCAGCTCCGTATTTCGCTATAATTGGAAAGGGATCGATAACATTACCTTTACTTTTACTCATTTTCTCTCCCCGTTCATCCACACCATATCCCATTATCCAAACATCAGACCATGCTAATTGACCAGTCATCTGATAGCATCGTAACATCGTGTAGAATAACCATGTTCTAACTATATCCTTGGCTTGTGGTCTGATTTTTGTTGGATATGTGTAGGAGAAGAATTTTTCGTCTCTATCATATTTAGTAACAAAAAGAGGAGTTATACTAGAATCCATCCACGTATCGAACGTTCTTTCCTCCCCTACAAATTCTGAAGAATCACAATTTTGACACTTATTGAATGGAGGCTCTTCCCTCCAAGGTCTATAATATTTTCCTGGCTGCGGAAGATTCGGAGTATTACATTTTTTGCAGTACCATATTGGAATTTCAGTACCATAAAATCTCCTTCTGGAAATCGGCCAATCTATAACCACGGAATCTAACCAATTCAACAAGATCTGTCTGTGAACCTCAGGATGAAATTCAATCTTCAACGCAAATTCTCTTAATTTTGGAATAAAATCCAGTTGTTTCAGATAGTAATCTTGCATTGGAATTATTTCTATAGGTGACTTACTGCGTTCACAGAGTGGGGTTCTATGCATTATATACTCCTCTTTATCGATAGAGCCAAGTTTTCTTAAATCTTCAATTATTCTTTCTCGTGCTTGGTTGATCTTAAGGTTGGCATAGGCTCCCGCATTGTCTGTCATTAAGCCATTATCATTAATAGCAACGATCTCGTCTAATCCAAGCTCTCTAAATATTTGCACATCATTCTTATCACCATAACTACACACCATTACAGCTCCGGTTCCAAATTCCGGTTTTGCTGAATGGTGTGCAATTATTTTTACTTCCCTGTTGAAAAGCGGTAAAATCACTGTTTTCCCAATCACTTTCTCATACCGCTTGTCATTGGGATTAACCATCACACACTGACATGCAAATAGGAGTTCTGGCCTTGTGGATGCGATTATAATTTCGTCGGAACTTTCTTTGATTTTGAATTTCATGTAAATTAGCTTTGTGTTTCTTTCTTCGTAGATTATCTCAGCGTCAGCTATCGTTGTCCCACAATCTGTACAATAATTATTAGGTCTGTTTGAAGAATAAACTAACCCTTTGTTCCATAACTTTAGGAAAGTGTTCTGGGTCATCACACGATATTCATCCGAATCTGTCCTATAGTACTTTTCGAAGTCTCCACTTAATCCCAGGGCTTTCATGATGTCTATCATTTCTTTTTCCAAATCGTCAAGTGCAACCTTACACAGATCCAAGAATTTTTCCCTATCCATACTTCGCATCCTAATTTTGTGTTTCTTTTCGGTATAGATCTCTACCGGAAGGCCATTTCTATCGATTCCTATTGGAAAAAGGACGTTATTTCCCAGTAACCTACCAGTTCTCGCGATCATATCAATCTGTGCATAATGAGCCGCGGCACCTATATGCCAAGGCCTTCCGGAGGGATATGGTGGGGGTGTGTCTATAACAAAGACATGCTTTCTTCTATCTGCAGTGAAATTGTAGATTTTGCATTTCTCCCATCTTGTTAAAATCTCCTGTTCGAACTTAGAATTCCACGCCTTTTCTTCGATCTTTTGTGGCATCTTTACTTTATGACTAGCATAAAAACTAGTGATATTAAAGTTGATGTCCTACAAACGAGTATAAATTACACCAAGCAGACATTTGTCAAGTTATGTTATTAGTGTCAAGAATTGGGTCTGTAGAATCAGAATAATGTACTGTTAAATCTTACTCATTTGTCACTTGTTGAGGAGGAAATGAATATGGTTATTTCATTGTTGTTTACTTGAACTACTGGATCACTAATACTCCAAAATTTGGATTGGACAGCGATGTTCCCATAAAGAAGACTAGCGACTGGCTAAAAAATGCATCGAAGATTCAAACTGAATTTTTATCGGTAGTCACAATTATCCTACTTAATATTTGCGAGAATATGTGCACCTTTATTTACTCCTTCATAAATATAGACCCCCAGTGCTTCTACGTTTGGGGGCATCTTTGAAGCTAGTATATCTATTATTATTGAGGATAGATTTTCCACTGTAGCTTCTCCTGGGAGAAGGTAAGTAGTACTCTTTGGTACTTGTAGGTTAAAAAGACCGCGAGGTCCTTCAAAGGAAACAAAATAATGAAGACTATCTTCTCTTTGCAAATATTTTTCGTTTATGAAAAATTTGTGATCCAGTTTAGATAAGGCGTCCTTCACCAATTTTTTCGCTTCACTGAAATCAATGACAAGGTTATTTGTCATTTTCCCTATGATCTCCACCATGACAGTCGAAGTGTGTCCGTGTAAAATTGAGCACTTTTCGACTAACGGAAGAATATGTGCATAGTCAAAAGCCAACGAGGGATCTTCAATAAATATCGAACCAATGTGATCTCCGACCGTATCACTAATCGCAATCAAATTCAAATCTTCGGCCTTTTCAGCATATTTCGATGTTCCTACGCCTATTAAATTTAAAGAAGGATTTTCTTTTCTTACTCTTTCAAATTTTTCCATATCTCCATCGGTATCAAGAACTTCAATGTACCTATCTCCTACTTTGAAATCCAGAACAGCCACAGAGCCATCAGAAAGACGTATTGAAAAGTTATACTCATAATGCTGACCTAAGAAGGTTAATAATTTCGATACTGTTAATTCGAGCCTACTCTTGAATAGATTGCCCTTACCATCGATGTACTTTGTACTACTATCTAACACAACTCTTCTCATGAAACAGGAATCCTTACAATAATCTGTCCTCAGATATATACAGGTTCTGTTGATAACCTAAATTTAGGTATGAACGAAGGTCAACGATATGATTTGATTCGGAGAAACAATTGTAATCATTTTGTGATAGATCTACACCACAGAGATAATAATGACATTGTCGCCCCGTATTAATATGTCTCCCATTTGAATTTCCGACTGTTTTTCACCGGTATGTTGTTCAGAGATATCTACCGCCTCTTGGAGCAATAGGTTCATTTGTTTGTCAAACGATTTGAGCTTACCCCGAATAATCTTTCTACCTTTCAACTTGACTAGTACTGACTTACCAACATTTTCTTGAAGTACTTGGCTTGCGATACCCTCTTCAGACATTTCACAGATCTTTTGCTTCTAGGAAGACACAGGTATATTAAGGCGTTGCATTTCGTCTATCAAATTCTTTACATAGTCATAAATCCAAAATTAATGGTAGAATATTTAGCGAACATTTTTTGCTATGTACTTCTGACATGCATTCTGATGATACAAAAAATAAGCACAGATATAAAACTAGATTCATTAAGAATCTTTTGATTTCTGTTAATCACTGTTTATAGATAAATTAAATTGTTGGCTGAATTTGGTCGCTTGACCCAATACTTTTGTCAGAGAAGGGTTCAATTTTATTGTAATAAGTTGGGTACAAGTCTGGAGTGAGACTCTACAATAATTTCTCATGCTAAAACTCTAGTATTAGATTCAGTAGTTCCTTAGTTAGAATGAATCTCTTTATTTCTTATTATTGACCATTTCACACTCTACTTATACTATGCTTATGATAATAAATTGGTAATAATCATTGAATAAAAATAATCTACGGATAATATTGGCTATGCTACCAATAATAGTAACAATTGGAAGTATTAGTACTCTTCCTGCACCCGCGTTTGCAGACACTGTAAAATGTAAGAATAACGAGGATAATAACTGCAACAACACAACAATTGTTCAGAAAATTACAATCAATAACAACTGCAACATCATTAATGAAAACAAGGACCATAGTGATCATAACCAAAATGTGAATCAGCTATCTTGTTCAAATCAATATGCCAACATCTACGGATCATTGATTAACGCACCTATATTTAATACGATATTTGGTAATGGCAATATAACGGAAGATCCGTTTGCACCAATTACATAATATTGATCAAACTTACTATTTTCCTGTAATTTCTTATCAGCAGGTTAATTCGAGTGCAATATTCAATGTTACTTATTATTTCCTAAGTAAATCGATTACAATCTTATCCGGTCTCGGGAATTCCCCTTCATATCAATTATTTACTCTTCGGATCTTAGTTGTCAGAAGGATTATCGCCAAAGTTGCCATAATTAAGGGATTTCAAAGCGATCTTATTGAGCATTCTACATATGTTCTTTATATGGCCTCTAAGGACTAAATGTACTCAAAGAATCTGATCTAGATTGTTAAAGACCGATTTAAAAAACGCCATTTTTGAAAGCGTAAGGCAGAGTATTTTGAACATCAATACTATAGGAATTGCTTTTTCTGGTGGGGTCGACAGTGCCTTATTAGCAAGTGTATGCCGAAACCTTGAAGCAAATGCAATCTTACTAACCGTAGGCTTTTCAAATTCTCATGATATTGTATATTCCAAATTAATATCATCTAAAATGAATATGGTCCATTTGATTCTAGAAATTAACTACGATGATTTCCTTAGAACCTCTCGTAGAATTCAAAAGGAAATTTCATGTAAAAATAGATCTCATGTTGAAAATTGTATCGCATTTTATTATGTCGCCAAATTAGCTGCCACCTATGGAATTAAAGCCATCTTGACGGCAAATGGTTTTGATGAGCTCTTTTGCGGGTATAATAGTTACAGACTGATTTTTAATCAGGGAGATTCATATATCAACAAGGCCATAACAGATAAGATTGCAAATGAATTCGAACTAATGAGCGAGATAAACCAAACCATTCAAGCTTTTAATATACACGTCAAGCAACCTTTCCTTTCTGAAAAATTCATTTCAGTTGCAATGGAGATACCGGTAAGTCATAAGATACAAGGATCGGCCGATTTTTTACGAAAGCATATTTTAAGAAAAATAGCTCTATCGCTTGATGTTCCTGAAGATTCAGTTATACATCGCAAAAAGGCTTTTCAATACGGCACTTTAATCCACAAGAATTACAAGGATATCATTTAATTTTACTTCCAGATCCTAATTTGGAAATAGTCTTCTTCACCCCATTCGATACATTTGTTATAATTTTCTCTGAAGCAGACAAATGATTTGATGGATTAAAAATCTTCTTTAATTCTGCGATAGTTAGGTTCTTCATGATTGAAGGATCTTTCATTACTATATCCTGGAAATCTTCTCCATTTTCGAGAGCATCAAATGCAATCCGTTGAATATCTCGATATGCAGAAAATCTTGGGATCCCCTTTTTTACAAGCGCCTCAAGTAAGAATTCTGAGTAGATCTGCCCCTTAGTTTTATTGATATTATCCTTGATTCTTTGAGGATTAACTTTCAGACCCTCAAATATCCTTAACATAGCATTGAGCATTTCATCTACAAGAATAAATGACATTGGAAATGTGAATCGTTCATTGGCTGAATTCGTAAGGTCTCTTTCATGCCACAAAGGGATATTTTCCATAGCAACAGCCAATAAAGAACGAAGAATTCGCGCCAAAGAAGATACCCTTTCACTCTTAATTGGATTTCTTTTCACAGGTACAGCACTGCTACCCATTTGTCCTTTTCGAAACGGTTCTTCTACCTCTCCAATTTCGGTTCTTTGTAGATTACGAATTTCTACCGCTATTTTGTCAAGTGTACAACCTATTAACGAAACGACGAATTGTGATTCGGCAAACCTCTCCCTGGGAATGACTTGGGTTGCTGCTTCAATAGGATTCAGGCCCAATCTCTCCGCCACTTTTTCTTGAACTTCAATTGCCTTGGTTCCCATGAGGGACCCAGTGCCGACGACACCAAGAGTTTTGCACATAAGAAATCTTTTCTTACCTTCTTCGATACGATCTAAATGCTGCGCCAGTTCGCTTGCCCAAACAGCAAATTTTAGACCGAAGGAAATTATACTAGCATGTTGCCCATGAGTTCTACCTACAGCAGGCACCCTGCGAAATTCCTTTGCCTTATATAACATCGCAAGAGATAATTTTGAAAGTTTTGGTTCCAAGATCGCAAATGCGTCCCTTATCTGCATAGAAGTGCATGAATCGATTACATCATTACTGGTAAGTCCAAAATGTACCCATGGTTTTGTCACCGATGAACATCGTTCACTTATTGCCTCTACAACTGCGGCGGTATCATGTTCGCTTATCCTTTCCAACTGTTTGACCCTTTTCGATGTTATCATTTTTGATCTTGCTAGCACAGAAATTTCCTTTGCAGCGGCAGGAGGTATGATGTTTAATTTCGCTTGAGTAATTGCGACTTCTGCTTCGAAATTAAGTTGGTACTGGAGCTTCATATCCTCTTTAAATATCTCCTTCATTTCCTCACTGCCATAACGACAAGAATCTATCGGTAGAATGGACATTTATTAGAAAGCGACAAGAGAGTAAAATAAATTTTATTGAATTTTCGGTGACAGAATTTATTTAGGCCCATATTAACAACTTTTAGTAGCCGATTCAAATATATCACTTTGAACGAAATCGTGTGAAAAGGTTATAATGACTGGTTGATAAAATGACCAACGCATGAGTGGGTTATTAACCAGAAGCGGAAACCTACAAGTTAGGAAGGTAGGAGATTTTGAATATAGAATAGATAAAGATGTTTCAAAGGGCATGAATGTCCCTGTTACAATTTATGCTAATGACAATTTAATCTCAAAGATGGTTACGGAT
>Ga0193701_1000270_pt1 | contig 9216 bp, 10 predicted proteins | sample U3s2metaG_FD_143055 | JGI IMG/M metagenome (GOLD analysis project Ga0193701, IMG submission 143055) | Soil microbial communities from a riparian zone of the East river system, Colorado, United States - U3s2 | ecosystem: Environmental > Terrestrial > Soil > Riparian zone | place: USA: East River...
TTTTCCAGACACTGCGGCACGAAACGCGCATGACATCGGTCCAGGCGGCCGTAACTTCCTTCGGTCAGCAGAACTGGATGAGATGTTGGCCTATCCTGCACACCTCTATCGGCTTGATGTCATGTTTGGAAAGTTCAGTGTCATGTTTGGAAAGAAAATCACTTCGGAGTAAACGCCTATGATCTTTTCAAACTTTCCTGTAGGTTTCATACTTGTTTGATTATTATTATCTTCTTGTTCATTCTGCATGGTTTTTGATACGAAGTCTTTGGCTTCATCTTCTGTGAACTGTCCAGTTTTAATAAGTTCATTAATCATATCGTTCTCGTTCTTATCATCAATTCCATATGCTATCATTCCATTCAATGACAAACTTATAACGACAGCAATAGCAAGTAAATACCGATTATTCATTTATTCTCTATTTTTCCGATGTTTTTTCTATGATTGATGTTACAGATACAGAATATAATATAGTTAATCTAACTGAAAGTGGATTAGCCAAATGTCAGAAGCCGGTCCATGATTGGGATTAATTTCAAATTTCTAAAGTTGTCAAAATAAGAAGGAAAAATACATCCAAGGTAGTTATCGCCACCTGGTTTGCGCCAGAATTGATGGTGTGGGCAAACAAACAAACTGTATCATCTAATTATCTGTTATCTGTTGTAAGAACAGCTCTAAATCGCGCCTTTCCGCTTATCATTAGTTCGTACGCTTCTGCCGCTTGCTCTAGAGGAAAGATTTCGTTCATAGACCGGACACCTGAAAGTGCACTAAAAGACAGCGTATCTTGAGAATCAATAGAAGACCCGCTAGCCCAACCCTGTATCGATTGACGTGCAATCAGTAACGGATTTGGAGGTACTTCAAGAGGCTCTTCAGAAGCGCCAATGACGATAAGTTTTCCTTTGACGCTCAGACCGCCCAGGATAGCACTCATCGCTTTTCCACTTGGGACAGTTCCCAGAATTACTTTGGCGCCCCCAAGCTTTAGAAGCTCCTCCACTGTGTTTTGGGACTGGCTATCAATATAATGAATAGCGCCAAGATTTCTCACCATCTCTTCCTTGTCCTTTCCTCGTCCTATGGCAATCGTCTTAAAGCCCATTTTCGAAGAAAATTGAATACCCAGATGACCAAGCCCACCTAAACCCAAAATAGCTACGACGTCACCTGTTCTTGCTCCGCTATTCCTCAGAGCATTGTATGTAGTCACACCAGCGCACATTAAAGGCGCTGCTTCTGTTGCTGAAAGTTCCTCAGGAATGAGGACCAGTCCAGTGGTATTTGCAACCATGAAATCAGCATACCCTCCGTCATGGGTAATGCCAGTCATTACTTGATTTCGGCATGCAAAGAAATCTCCTCGCCGACAAAATTCGCATGTACCATCATAACCCCCGACCCAACCGACACCTACTCGCTGTCCAGTTTTCCATCCAGTAACATTCAAACCTATTTTATCGATGACTCCAGTAACCTCGTGTCCCGGGACTCTTGGGTATCGGATACCCGGAAATAGTCCCTCCTTAGTAACAGAGTCACCGTGACATACGCCACAGGCTTGAACCTTAATTCGTACTTCCGTTGGACCCGGCTCTGGAATATCACGGTCGACGATTTCCAATGGCCCACCAGGCTTAGATACCTGAACAAAACGACTAGTCATAAGATTACAAAACTTATACTACAGATATATCTTACGTAATGCTTTTAAGCCCAACACTTCTGGAATCTAATAGCCGAGACGGCAACAAATCAGGGACATATATTATAGAAGCAAATTATAAAAAGGATTAATGGAAGGGAGAGTCATAGAAAGGGCTAGGATTCTTTTTTCTTTGAAGTAATTTATTTTAAATTATAGTTAGACTACTGGATGTATTAAGACTACAATATATGCAATTTTCTCATTTCTGGAATGATTTCAAGTTTCAATATGCGTAAAGGTTTCATTGCTAAGAATCTTATTTTATCTTCACAATTGTGGCACTTTAAAAGTATAGTTGAAACTGTCGTTGCTAAATAATTATCATGAAAATTAATTTTAAAACCTAAATCACCCAAGTGGGAAGGAATTATTCTGTTTCTAAATACAGGGAACAATTTGGCTGGTGCTTAGCAACAATGGATGCATACGAATTTAACAACCAGTGGGGTGAATAGTCTGGCTGTATGATGAACAAGAAACAACCAATGCCCACTGATTGATATCATAAATATACTAGTATATCGCTTAAAAAATCTAGTCAGCTCGGTTTATGATTACTACAAAATTCAGCTTATTAATCATAATTGCAGCTTAAATTGATGTGAATGTCTTTTCTACAGTATCACTTTGATTTTTGTTAACTGTTTGTAGTGTTCAAATATAATCGAAATAAGGATTAAATGAATTAAGACTGGCCTGCAGGCCATAGTTCCCGCAGCATTATACAAATGTGAAATAGACAGCATTTCATGAAAGATTTTTCTATCTTGCTTATCTGGCAATTTTCTAAATGGTTTCCACTTCATTATTTCAATTTCTGGTGCGATTCTATAAGATGGAATTGTTGACCCATAAGGGAATTATCTGAATTAATTAATTTAAGACACAGGTCACTTGGATGGGAGGGTGGTCATTTTTTGGGGACAGGGAGAAGGACGCCACGTCCACGGTCGCGGGGCATCACCACCATAGCCCCTAACCTTTAACTGCGATAACCAGTATTACATCTTAGGTGTATTTAATGAAAATAATTAATGCACAGGCTGTGAGTGAAACGATGACAGAAAAAGAAACTAAGAATTTTCTTGCAAACAATGCTAATAATCTATTGATGCGAATGGGAACGATAGATGGAAAAGGCGAACCAAATGTAACCGTGACTGCATTTTACTTTGATGAACCATCTGAAAAAATCTTAGTTGTCACCCAAAATGGTTCTAAGAAAGTTCAGCACTTGAAAAATAGGAATATCATGAGCTACTGCATTGATGATCCTAATCCTCCATACACAGGCGTAAGAGGTAAAGGAACAGTCAAATTTCTGGTAGATATTCAAAAAAATATTCCACTAGGCAAAAAATACCTGAAAAAACTCACAGGAAGTCTTGATAATCATTTTGCAAAATGGCTTATGAATCAAATAGAGAAAGGAAATTCGATTTTCCTAGAGATAACGCCTAGGTATTTTTCAACATGGCGAATTCCAGTTCCAGAGGAGTAAGGCACTGAGATCGAGCCGTAAGAAGAATTGCAATTCCAATTATTATTGTTATGATGCTAAAGAAAATAGCCACGCCTCTTAGGAATTGAATCTCTGTGACTCTCGAGCTAAACTAAAATTAAATTTACATGATGGATGACCCCAGATCAGGGATAATTGGTCTTTAAACATACTGCCACCACGAGAATATTGACGTTAGTATTCGTATTTTTGTTGTGAGCGCCAAACAGATAACTGGTTGCTGGTCCGTTAACAGGTCCACTTGGAGCAGCTATCGTCACCTCCACATTAGGGAGACCACCCGTAGTATATCCACCTCCTGTTGCTATCATTCCTTGCGGGCACATTACATTAATAGAACTTTTTTGTCCTTGCAATAAATTTAGGTTCTTGAATACCTGAACATTTTAGTACTATTGGGGGAGGCGCATAAACAGGATGAAAAATAAAACCATTCGACCACAGCGCACATGAGATCCCAAAACCAATAGCAATTGCAACAAGATATAATGATTTTTTCATAAAATTATTAGGAAACAACTTTGATTTACAATTTTCGTAACCAATTCAGAAATCAATTCATGACAAGATAATACCTTCGATACCAACAGATCACACCTCCCAATCTTTCCCCTGAGCTTTCCATCCATATCTTCGGCTTTGTCGGCAATTATTATACTATTACGGAAATTACACAAAAATGGAGAGTATCACCCGCTATATGCATAACAGGATTCTAACAAAGAATCTATCTGCTATCTTTCTTATTCAGTTCGATCCTAGTGAGTAACAGAAACAATTTCTCTATTTATGAAATCTTGGAATGCTGGATCAAACCATTTTTCCATTTCAATAGTCTTTTGCCATATTTCCATTAATGCTCCTTGCTTGAATGCACTTTTATACCATCGAACCCAACCAGTCCACTCATTGTCGTTTAATACTTTTCTCTGACGCATATGAAATGCGTGCGCAAACGTAAATAGAATATCGTAAGCATATGTTAATTCTGGTGACTCCGCATCCACCTTATTTAAAACCTTTGTCAGTTGCGGCCGTTCCATTAAGATCTTGACTTGTGTGTGCATTCTTTCCGCCAAATCATTTAGAACCTTAGTTTCTATGTCTACTGACAGACTCTGTGCTTGTTTTCTGGAGAAATACAGGATTACAAACAGTGTACCGATTAATGCGACCGCTTCTCCCATGTTGAATATTTCCACTAAACCAATTTCAGACATTATTAATTAATGAAAAATCGCTATACAAATTGATTTCCGATAATTTAGAATTTCTAACCGTTTTTTGTAGTTTTGTATTTAGTCAAGTCTTGTCCTTATTTCTCCACTCGCCTTTCTTTTTTGCTCACACATGATGGCCGCACTTGCACCAGGCAGACTCCCCAGACCATAGATAATTTATCTCATCATTGTTCACTTGTTTTCACCAAAAATTTTGGTTGGTCTATACATACAGAGACTCACTGGAAGGCCATCGTTTGAACTTGGTCTCTTTAGGAGAAACGAGTATATACTTAATGAAATTACTATTTTACAGATTTCAAATAAGAATTGGGAGTGAGAATTAGTAAAAAGGTTTTAGTTACATTTGTCATGAAGACTGTATTTTATGTTGTTGAATCCATCTAACTAAATTTGGTTGTATAAGCACAACAATCAATATTTGTATTTTGGCCCGTTTAAAACTACCAACATATCATTGATATACGACAAAACATGCTATGAAAGTGACATGTGGAAACGGTAATATGAATTAGGTATGGGCCCAGTGGTTTGCGTATCAAAATGCATGTTTTTTTAAACTTGTTGCCAAAAATACAAGATAAGCGCGTGTAGGTTCCTTTTACTTCAATGACCTTTGGATGGTCTTGGATTTTCTTTAGTAGGTCATAGTCAATTCGGTGGTTTGCAACAAGATGTGTTCCATTGTCGTAAATTTGGGGAGCAGTTCCAGTCATCTGTATCACCTTGTCTCTAATGGCTTGGGTATCTCGTCCTGGTTCAACCCAAGTTTCAATCGTATCATTGGCTTTTCATCAGGTTTTTCGCGTAAACGTAGAAACAGATCGATTACGAATCTCCGATCAACTTTAGGAAGAAGCTTTTGATGTTCTTCTTCAAAATGTTCCATTGCAGCTATTATTTCTTCTTTGCCACTCAAAATCGAATCACAATTAATGCCTTTTTTTGTATTTAAGCATATTTGAAATTCAACCATCGGATAGAATGATTAAATTTAATGGGGTTCGGTTGGGCTCACATAGCTAAGTGTATCAATCACAATCATACACGTCAAAGAATTTTAAGTTGAATTATCGCATATTATTTCATGTGGGGTCTTACCGTATATTTAATGCATTTAGCCGATTACCTTCGCGGAAGAAAATACAAAATGAAATGTAGATCATGTGGACGTGTATTCAAAAATGAAAGGGAATTGGATGCCCATATCAGAACCGATCATAAATAATTGAAAGTGAATTAAGGGCGTCATACCTACCAGTCCTGCTATACTAGTGTCAATCACTGTCATTATATCCTTACTCTACTCCACACATTCCTGGAACGGCAACCTTCTTGAATAAATGCGGAGAAATTACTAAACTGTTGTCATCATATTTTAATAGTTGTGATTGTGGTTCGGAATTAAAGAGTATTTTATTAACTGCTTCCTTAAAACATTCCATTGATTCCCAAACTGCATAATTAATGAATACACTACTTTTTCCTACCCCCTTATGCAACTGTGCAGAAACGAATCCTGGCTGCCGTTTAAACGCACTGGCATCATCTGCCCAATCCTTCAGAAATTGCTCAACCTTATCTGGATGTACACTGAATTTGTTTATCAGAATTACTGGACCGTCTATTTTTTCTTCTGTCTGATCTTTAAATTTTGTCCTCTCATCCATTTCAACAAATTTTGCCATAAAGTATAATGTAGCAATGACAGAATAAATGGTTTTAGCCTTGCATCTATTTACTAATTTTGGTAACAATAATTCGGGTTCGGTGGGATGCAGTACACTAATGTATGTAATCCAAGCGCAAATGTTGATGACCTAGACTAACTAATTACAGTATATGTGCCGGAAAAGATGTTTTGCTTCTACTTTCATTTAGACCTGCGCTACCCCGCCATCAACGAATAGCTCGATACCAGTAACGAATCTGGAATCATCGGACGCCAGAAAGAGCGCAGCGGTAGCAATTTCACGCGGCTTGCCTATTCGACCCATTGGGATTATGGAAACAAAGCCGTCCTTCATTTCTTGAGTGGCAGCAGCAGCCAGCATGGCAGTATCTATCGTACCTGGACTAATGACATTGACCCTGATCTTTCCTTTGAACTCAGCAGTCCAAGTTCGGGCGAAAGAACGGACGGCAGCTTTGCTGGCACTGTACACGCTAGTACCAGGAAATCCCTTCACTCCGGCTATAGAACTATTCAGAATGATTGATCCGCCGTCCTTCATAAGCGGCAGAGCCTTTTGCACAGTAAACAAGGTCCCACGAACGTTAACGTTGAACGTATCGTCGAAGCCCTTCTCGGTAATGGAGCCAAGTGGCTTACCGAGCTCACCATAGCCGGCGCTAGCAAAGAGGACGTCAATGCGACCCTTCTCGTTTTTGACTATGGCGAACAGACGATCTAGGTCGGCAATCTTGCCGGCATCACCCTGAACGCCGGTGACATTCTTGCCAATTTCTTTGACTGCTTTGTCTAGCATTTCTTGGCGGCGGCCGGTGATAAACACGTATGCACCTTCCTCGACGAATAATTTAGCAGTAGCAAGCGCCATACCGCTGGTCGCTCCGGTAATGACGGCTACTCTGTTCTCTAATTTTTTTGACATGGACAAAGATAGGTAAATTGAAATATTAGAGTTACTAGATCATTTTAAAGGTAAAGCATACTTTGTAGACGGAACTACTGCATCAGGAATGGGAATAATAGATTATCTTTTTTCACCTTCTACTATGCCATATTCCAAAACCTTTCTAACACTGCAAATATTCTACCTTCTTTACGTGATTATAGATACCCATATCGGCAACGACTACTTTTTACCTATTATGTGACTTTGAATCTTGCTCACACATCTTCGTTATCCATGCTTAACCTCTGAAATCCTTTTCAATCCTAAACGAAAAGCGGATTATCCCTGTGTTCAATATTAATGGAAAATACGAGGTCATATCTCATACCTGTGTATTAAGGGGTCGCCGTTTGTTGTAGGAGAAATAGATTTAGGCGTTTCTGAGTGGGTTATTTACAAAATGATTTTGATCACCAGATATTTCAGACAAAATATGAATATCGTTACCACGAAAGGATAAAAAAGTTAAGACCATCATTTTCTGATTGATGTATTGGTAAGACAACTTGGTGTATTTTTAGCTATTTTCTCTAGTTGCTTTTTTAGAACATCTTGAGGAACATATCCTACAACTTCTCCGACCTCCTTGCCTTCGCAAAAGAATTTTATGATAGGTATTCCTCGGACGCCATACCTAGACGCAAGATCTCCTTCCTCTTGAACATTAACCTTTACGAATTTGATATCTTGATATTCTTTAGCCACTGATTCAAAAATAGGTTTCAAACGTACGCAAAATGGACACCAAGGTGCCCAGAAATCCGCGGCCACTAGTTTCTTATCTGAAATCAAGGGATCCCATTCCGATGTTTTTATGTCTACCGACATCCCTCATAGTAAAGAATTCATACTTAAAAAGTAATTCCTTGATCACAAAGGTTGTCACGTGACTACCTGAAAATATATGTCCCCCTTCACATAAAATTGTGCATCATTTCTGGGTATGTACGATCAAGAAATTGCAATTACCAAGAGACTCCGAAAATGAAATATCTCTCATAATATCAAAGATAATACAACTTCGCTAGTAAGATTACCTATAATCAAAGGATGGTACTTGGAAAACGATTCTTAAAAAAAGATATAAGAACACTGCCATTCATCATTCTGTAGCTAAATAACAATCCTCGTTCCAAATGCATTAAGGCTACCTGGAAACTTATTTAGCTATGTACAGTAGTGTCAATTTCACTCCATGTAAAGAAACTCCCTGTCTGAGCTGTATTACGCAACCAAGAATCTAGGAAAATGAATCAAGCCATTCCTTTGCTATCATTATATCCTTCTCTGTCAAATTATGACCTGAATTTTGCCATCTGAGAGTTAACTTTGCGCCAGATTTCTTGATGATGGCAAATAACCTTTCAACCTCCTGTTTGGATACAATAGGATCATGCAATCCCTCTGACAAAAGTACGAATTTGTTCGATAAATCTGGAAATGGTTCAGGTTCAAATGGAACCATAGCTCTAAAAAGTATAGCTCCCGAGACAACCTCTGGTCGGAGCAGAATCATACTTGCCGCTATATTGGCACCGTTTGAAAATCCTACGACGATTACTTTGTTCAAATCAAATCCATAAAAACGTGAGGCATTTTTGACAAAATCAGCCAGCTCCTGAGTTCTGTACAGCAGATCTTCGGTATCAAAAATCCCTTCTGCAAGTCTTCGAAAAAACCTTGGCATCCCATTTTCCGTTACTTTTCCACGTGGACTAAGAAGAGCACAATCTTCACACAACATTTTCCCAATTGGAATGAGGTCATCTTCACTTCCCCCTGTACCATGCAGGAGAAGTAATACAGGTGATTTGTTTTTATTATTTTTTGTCATAGTAACAGAAGCTGGAATGAATCGATGTACAAAGTCCAAACTACCATTATTTTTGATCTTATTTGTTTTGTTTTCCTTAGACAATTAATCAACCGTCACCATGGTGCTATTTGTCAATTTCCTTCTTCTGTTCTGGCAAAGATGGAAAACTTCGATTTTACATTCCAGATAAATCGCTTAATACTTTTTTGTCCGACTCCTGGGTATTGCGCATGATATACGCATCAGCGAATCCGGTCTTGTATTTTGCAAATGTGATATACACA
>Ga0193701_1000274_pt1 | contig 9155 bp, 7 predicted proteins | sample U3s2metaG_FD_143055 | JGI IMG/M metagenome (GOLD analysis project Ga0193701, IMG submission 143055) | Soil microbial communities from a riparian zone of the East river system, Colorado, United States - U3s2 | ecosystem: Environmental > Terrestrial > Soil > Riparian zone | place: USA: East River...
GCGTCCATCGTCGAGAAGGTCGACGCCGCGACCCGCGCGGTGCCGGCGAGCTCGGTCGCTGCCTGCTGGCTGTTCGAGCGGCGAGCGCTGAGATCGAGCGTGAAGACGATCCCCGCGATCAGCGCGCAGAAGAGCAGGAAGACGACAAGTGCGGCCCGTGTGACCGCGACCCGCCCATAGCGGGAGCGAAAACGGCCTTCCATCTAAGGCCCCTTTTTCGGGCCGCCCTTGGCGGCTCCGTTGCCGTTCCCATTACCCCCAGCGTTCGCGCCCCCTGCGTTCGGGTTGTTACCCCCTGCGTTCGGGTTGTTTCCACCCGCGTTGCCGTTGCCGTTCCCGTTGCCGCCTGCGTTTGGATTGTTGCCACCCGCGTTGGGGTTGTTGCCGCCGGCGTTCGGGCTGTTCCCGCCCGCGTTGGGATTGTTGCCGCCGGCGTTCGGGTTGTTGCCGCCGGCGTTGCCGTTCCCGTTTCCGCCGGCGTTGTTGCCGCCCGCGTTCGGATTGTTGCCACCGGCGTTGGGATTGTTTCCGCCTGCGTTGCCGTTGCCATTGCCGTTCCCGTTTCCGCCGGGAGTCGACCCGGCGCCACCGGGGTCGCCGTAGCCAGGATCCTCGGCGGGATCGGGCGACTCCGTGCTCTCGGGAGCACCCGGATCGGCCGGCTGCGGTCCTTCGCCGCCGTCGGCGGGCGGTGGGGCGACCACCGGCTCTCCGGAGTCGGACGACGGGGGTGGAGTCGAAGGAGTGGAGGGCCCGGGCGCCGGCGGATTCGGGTCCGGCTGCTGCTGACGCGGCGCCGCTGCAGGCGTCGCCGGGTGAGGTGCGGGCGGTGCGGGCGCAGGCGGTTGTGGCGCCGGCTGCGACTGCTGGACCGGTGCAGACGCGACCTGCCGCTCCGGCTGGTCGCTCGAGCTCGGGCCGCTCTCGTGACCCTCCGCGGCAGGAGGATCCGGAAGTGCGACGATCAGTGACTTGGCGCGGGATTCGGCCGAACGCGTCGGCGCAGTCGCGAGGTCGTTCGCCAGGGCGTCGGCCGGAAGCAGGAGCGAAGGTCTGACTTTCCTGAACCCCGAGGACGGCGCTGCTGAGCGAGATCGCCACGTTGCTGTTCCCGCCTGTGCCTAGGCCGGGGAGGAGCGGCAGTCCGGGGAGTGCAAGGCCGACCCAGAGGGCGCTTGCGAACGTCGCCGTGCTGGCGAGCCCGGCGGATTCGATCGCCGAGAGGAGCCTCGAAGCCGTCGAGGCAAGGGTGAATTGTCGCCGCTTGATCTCCATTTGTGCCACCGCAGGGGGCTGCCAGGTGCATCGGCCTTTCACGCCTGCGGGGGCGTCCCTCGACCGAGGGAGCCCGAACCACACAAACCGGTCGCTGAGGTCGCCCGTAACTGGCCTACGAAGGGGTCGACCTGCGATCCCAAGTCGAAAAGGGGCAAATCGCAAAGGGGGAATGTGGTGTCGAAGCTGGTCTTACTCGTGGTCGCTCTGGGAGCCACTGTCGCGCTGGTCGTGGCAGGAGGTGCCGGGGCGCGCAGCCAGTCGAGCCAGGTGAAGACCTCCGCCGCAATGGCCGCCACCGATGAGACGCCCGCTCCGAAAGGGGACGTCGGGTCGGCGAAGGGGACGTTCACCGGAACGCTGACGAAGGCCGACACCGGTGCCGTTCTGGCCTGGCAGCTGTCGTTTACCGGCATGACCGGTCCCGCCGTCGCGGCACACATCCACATCGCGGCCAGGGGCACGCCGGGTCCCGTCGTCGTCCCGCTCTGTGCGCCTTGCACCAGCGGAGTCACCGGAACCGCGAACATCACCCCGGTCGTGCTCGAGGCGATCGAGAACGACCGCGCCTACGTCAACGTGCACACAAAGACGAACCCGGCGGGAGAGATTCGGGACCAGGTGTCGCCGGTCGCGAGTCTGAAGGCGTCGCTTCGCGCCGCGCAGGAGCGGCCGAAGCCGAAGGGCAATGTTCGTCGGGCCGCTGGTGCTTTCACCGTCTCGATCACGAAGCAGGGATCCTCGGCGGTGCTCACCTGGCGGCTGACCTTCAGCCGCCTGACCGGGAAGGCCGTCGCGGCGCACATCCACCGCGGCGTCCGCGGGAAGGCCGGTCCGGTGATCGTGCCTCTGTGCGCCCCGTGCAAGAGTGGTGCGCGGGGCAAGGCGACGGTCGATTCCTCGGTGCTGAACGCACTGGAATCGGGCCGCGCCTACGTCAACGTCCATACGAAGAAGAACCCGGCCGGCGAGATCCGCGGTCAGCTGGGGTCCGCAGCGCTCACGATCTCGTAGGAAAGCGAGGGAGGCTCGGCCCGCTCGGGCCGGGTCTCCCTGCTTCCGCAGCGAATCGTCCCATAGGGTCTGCGCGTGAAAGACGCTGCGCGCGCGGTGATCATCGGCGGCGGCGTCGGCGGTTGCGCGATCCTCTACTGGCTCACACGGCTCGGGTGGGAGGACGTCGTTCTCTGCGAGCGTGCCGACCTCACGAGCGGGTCGACCTTCCACTCGGCCGGGCTCGTGGGCCAACTCCGTGGCTCACTCAGCTTGACCAAGATGATGATGAGCTCGGTTGAGCTCTATCGATCGCTCGGCGACGAGGTCGGGCTCGAAACCGGGTGGCATGAAGTGGGGTCGCTCCGACTCGCGTCGTCACAGGAGCGAGTGGAGGAGCTTGCGCGCCAGGCCGGGTGGGCCAAGACATTCGGTCTGCCGCTCGAGCTCGTCTCGGCTGACGACGCACAGGAGCTCTTTCCACCGATGTCGACCGAAGGCGTCCTCGGCGCTGCCTACCTGCCGACCGACGGTTACGTCGATCCGAGCCAGCTGACCTACGCGCTGGCCGAAGGAGCGCGACGGCGCGGTGCCGAGGTTTACACCAACACACGCATCACCTCGATCAAGGTCGATCGCAACCGGGTCACCGGAGTCGTCACCGACCGAGGGAACATCCAGACCGAGATTGTCGTGAACGCGGGCGGGATCTTCGCGCATGAGATCGGCCGCCTCGCCGGAGTCAACGTCCCCGTGATCCCGATGGCGCACGAGTACCTGATCACGAAACCTCACGGTGTTCCGCTCGACGTGCCGACGATGCGCGACCCGTCCCTGCTCGTCTACTTCCGCGGGGAGTCCGGTGGGCTCGTGATGGGTGGTTACGAACGGCAGCCGGCGCCGTGGTCCCTCGACGGCATCCCGGCCGATTTCAACGCCAAGCTGCTCGCAGAGGATTGGCCGCGCTTCGAGGAGCTGATGGAAGGCGCGCTCGTGCGGGTGCCGGAGATCGGGGATGCGGAGGTCATCCAATTGATCAACGGCCCCGAGGCGTTCACACCCGACGGCGAGTTCATCCTCGGGCCGTCCGACGTGCGCGGTTTCTGGGTCGCCGCCGGCTTCTGCGCACATGGGCTCGCGGGAGCGGGGGGAATGGGACAGCTCGTGGCCGAGTGGATCATCGAGGGCATTCCGAGCCTCGATGTCTGGGAGATGGACTCGCGTCGCTTCGGCGGCAACTACGAGAGTCGCGAGTACACGCTTGCGCGCACGATCGAGATCTACTCGACGTACTACGACGTCAAGTACCCGGGCCACGAACGCCAGGCAGGCCGCCCACTGCTGGTCTCGCCGACATACGTTCGGACCAAAGAGCTCGGCGCGGTCTTCGGCGAGAAGTCCGGTTGGGAGCGCGTGAACTGGTTCGAGCCGAACGCGGCTTCGGGTCACGAGGCCTTGAGACCGCGCGGCTGGGCCGGTCGCCTCTGGTCGCCTGCAATCGGAGCGGAGCATCACGCGTGCCGCACGACCGCCGCTCTCTTCGACGAGACGTCCTTCGCCAAGATCGAGATCTCGGGCGAGAGAGCGGACGACTTTCTCGAACACCTGTGTGACAACAAGGTGGCCCGGGACGTCGGCGCGATCACGTATACGCAGATGCTCAACGCGCGCGGCGGGATCGAGTGCGATTTCACCGTCACGCGGCTCGCGGAGGATCGTTTTCGAATCGTGACCGGCACGGCGTTCGGCCGGCACGACCTCGCCTGGATCCGGCTCCACGCGCCCGACGGCGTCCAGGTCGACGACGTGACCTCGAAGTACGCGTGCCTGGGTCTCTGGGGGCCAGTCTCCCGCGCGATCCTCCAGCCGCTGGCGTCGGAGGAGCTCACGTTCCCGTACATGCGCGCGCGCGAGCTCGCAGTCGGCCGCGTCCCGTGTCTCGCGTTGCGGGTCACCTATGTCGGGGAGCTCGGCTGGGAGCTCTATTGCCCGACGGAACTCGGGCTGCAGCTCTGGGACACGATCTGGGAGGCGGGCGAGACCCACGGGCTCGCGGCCGGTGGCTACAAGGCGATCGACTCACTTCGGCTCGAGAAAGGCTACCGGGTGTGGGGCTCGGACATCACGCCCGAGGACACGCCGTTCGAGGCAGGCCTCGGTTTCGCCGTCAAGCTCGACAAGGATGACTTCATCGGTCGGGACGCCCTGCTCGCCGCCCCGGAGCCGACCCGGCGTCTTGCCTGCCTCGTGCTCGACGATCCCCGCTCGGTTGCGCTCGGCTCCGAACCGGTCCGAGTCGACGGCGAGATCGTCGGGCGCGTCACCAGCGGCGGCTACGGCTACACGGTCGAGCGCTCGATCGCGTACGCCTACCTGCCGGCTGCGTCGGCGACGCCCGGCACGAGAGTCGAGGCTGAGATCTTCGGCGGGTGGGTTGAAGGAGCCGTCGCCGAGGAGCCGCTCTTCGATCCGAAAGGGGAACGCATTCGCGCGTAGTGCCCGGTCAACCGAGCAGGCGCTGCATGAGCCCGACATCCAGCGTGGCAACGACCTCGTCCGCCGCGCCGAGTCTCTCGATCTCGGCAGTCCCTTCGAGTGCGATGCAATACAGACCCGCCGCCTTTGCGGCAGCAACGCCGGCCTCGGAATCTTCGAAAGCGAGCGCCTCATCGGGGCCGCAGTCGAGCAGCTCGAGCGCGCGGATGTAGCCGGCCGGATCGGGCTTGCCCGCTGCGACGTCCTCGGCGGCGACGACGAGCGAGACGAACGGCGTGAGCTCAGCCGCACCGAGCACCGACTCGATCTCGGCTCGCGCGGCGCCCGAGACGACGGCGAGCTCAGCTCGCTGTGCCGCGTAGCGCACCGCTTCGCGCGTGGACGGTTTCACGGTCGAGCCGTCACCGGCACGCGATTGGTAGCGGCGCACACGCTCCGCGACGAGCTCGGGGCGATCCTCACCGAGCCAGGTCCGCACGATCTCGGGGTCCGACAGCCCGGCGAGCTGCTCGAAGTACTCGGTCACTGCGAGCGGCTGGCCGGCCTCGGCGAAGATCTCCCCGTAGATCTCGCACTGGATGTGCTCGTCGTCCGAAAGCGTGCCATTGAAGTCGAAGAGCAACGCCGCCGGCCTCACGACTCAAGTTTAGGATCGCCCGGTGGATGCCGGGCAGCTGGCCGAACGGATCTGGCCGGGGAAACATGCGACGATCGAGCCGCTCGGCGGCGGGATCACGAACCGCAACTTCAAAGTTCAGGTGGACGGACGGGAGTTCGTCCTGCGGGTCGGCGGCAAGGACACGGAGCTGCTCGGAATCGATCGCGCGGCCGAGCACGTCGCCTCGCGCGTTGCCGCCGAGCTCGGGCTCGCTCCCGAGGTCGTCGCTTTCGTCGAGCCGGAGGGCTATCTCGTCACGCGCTACGTCGACGGCGAGGTGGGCAAAGTCGACGTCGGGTGGGTCGGTGAAGCACTTCGCCGGCTGCACGACGGCCCCGCTCTGCCCGGGCGCTTCGACAGTTTTCGCGTCATCGAGGAGTACCGTGCCACAGCCCACAAGCACGGCGTCTTCGTTCCGGACGCGTACGGACGGTCGAAGGGGATCGCGGACGAGATCGAGCGCCGACGCTTCGGCGCCCCGATCCGACCGTGCCACAACGATCTGCTGAACGCGAACTTCATCGGCGACGGCCTGCGCACCTGGCTCGTCGACTGGGAGTACGCAGGCATGGGGGACCCGTTCTTCGACCTCGGCAATTTCGCCGTCAACCACGAGCTCGACGAAAGCGGCGAGCGTGCGCTGCTGGCCGCCTACGGCAGCAACGATAGGCGGGCACTCGTGCTGATGCGATTCATGTCCGACTTCCGGGAGGCGATGTGGGGGGTCGTGCAGCTCGCCATCTCCGAGCTCGACTTCGACTTCGCGGCCTATGCCGCGGAACACTTCGAACGGCTCGCCCGGACCGCGGCGGAGCCGCGTTTCCTCGATGCGCTTCAGCCGCCCTGACCGCAGTCGCGCCTCAGTGGATACGAGTACGCACGAGCACGAGCGCCGGTCGTCCGTATTGACACGCGCCCCGGCGCCGTGTCTAAATCGCCCGATCCCCTAACTTGGAGGGCAACGCATGGTGGACATCCACGACGAGACGCCCGTCGAGGCGTCTCGCGACGAGGACGACCTCGCCCGCTTCGGCTACAAGCAGGAGCTGCGGCGCACCCTCGGCGTTTTCAGCTCGTTCGCCGTCGCTTTCAGCTACATCTCGCCGTCGACCGGCATCTTTGCGCTCTTCTTCCTCGGCCTGACGACCATCGGCGGCGTCTTTTTCTGGAGCTGGCCGATCGTGGCGCTGGGCCAGTTCATCATCGCGCTGACCTTCGCGGAGCTCTCGAGCCACTATCCGGTCGCGGGCTCGGTGTTCCAGTGGACTAAATACTTGTCCGGAAAGACGTACTCCTGGTTCACCGGCTGGATCTACCTGTTCGCCGGCATTCTGACGGTCGCCTCCGTGTGTGTGACGTTGCCGCTCGCGCTCATTCCGGCGTTCAACGGGATGGGGTGGAACCTTGCAAGCAGTCTTCACAACCAGCGGATCATCGCGGTCTCCACTCTCGCCTTGATCACGCTCCTGAACATCTTCGGCGTCAATCTGGTCGCCTTGATCAACAACACGGGCGTCATCTTCGAGATCCTCGGGATGGTCGTCTTCGCGTTCATCCTCGCGATCTTCCATAACCATCAGGGCGTCGGAGTGATCTTCCACACGGGCGGCCAGTCGCTGACGGTCAGCACGTTCCTCGTGGCCATGTTCATGAGCCTCTACGTGATCTACGGCTTCGATACTGCCTCGACGCTCGCCGAGGAGACCAGGGACCCGCGTCGCGAGGCGCCGAAGGCCGTCCTCGCGTCGGTCGTCGGCGCGTTCCTAGTGGGAGCCGTGTTTCTCTGGGCGCTCCTGATGGCGGTCCCGGACATGGGCGCAGCGATCAAAGGCGCGTTCGGGCCGGCCCAGATCATCGACGCGAACTTCTCGAACGCGTTCGCGACGGTCTATCTGCTCGTCGTGTCCGCGGCGATCTTCGTCTGCTGCCTCGCGATCCAGGCCTCGACGATCCGGCTCTGCTTCGGCATGGCCCGCGACGAGCAACTACCCGGCTCGTCTTTGCTCCGCAAGGTGAACCCGAGCTGGCACACGCCGGTCGGCTCATGCCTCGCGGTCGGGATCTTCGCGTTCATCCCGATGCTCCAGTACACCGGGGCGGCGATCGTGGCGATCGCGGCCACCGGAATGATCTATCTGAGCTATCTCGTCTGCAATATCGCCGTGATGCGGGCCAGGCTCCGTGGCTGGCCTCGAGCGGCGGCACCGTTCTCGCTCGGCAAGTGGGGGATTCCGGTCACAGCCCTTGGGCTACTGTGGGGTGGCGGGATGCTCCTGAACATCGCCTGGCCTCGTGTCGCCACGAACCCGACTCCGAATGAGACCGGGAAGCTCCTGAACTTCCACTGGCACTGGCTGAACGACCGGCCGATCTTCTGGACGGTCGTGATCGTCATCACGCTGGTCGGCGCGGCCTACTACGTCCTGGTGCAGCGCACCAAGCCTGCGCACCTACAGGCCCCGGAGGGAGAGGTGTACGCCGAACAGGCGCCCGAGGCTCCTTCGGCGTCGACGGCCTAGTCCGTCCTGTCTGAGGAAAGGGCGGCCGAATCGCCCGCCCTTTCTCAGCAACGAGTCAGTTCGGCGACGCCGCCGGTTCGATGCCGACGCTCGGCGGCGAGGCCCCGTTCCCTGCGCCGTCGGTTGCGCCGAGCACGCCGAGGAGAACGTCCTCGCGGCTGTAGTGCCCGACAGCATCGAACCACTGTTTCCCGCGGAGACTTTCACGGAGATCGCAGTCGGCGACGAGGATTCCCTCCTCGCCGACGAGCGGACCGGCAACGACTTCGCGTGTGGCACCGGAGATGATCGCGGACGCTCCGCGTGAAAGCTCCCGGTCTCGTCCGCCCGGAATCTCGAACGGGAAGTCGTCCGGGAACTGCTCACCGTGGATGTACTGGCAGACACTGATTACCCAGGCCCCGGACTCGAATGCAATGGTTCGCATGAGCGAAAGCCAGACGTCACTGTCGTCCATCGTCGGCGCCACCCAGATCTGCGGGCCGCCGCGGTAGATCGCGTAGCGCGCGACCGGCATGCGGTGCTCCCAGCAGATCAGGCCGCCGACGCGTCCGACGGTCGTATCCGCAACTGTCAGGTCGTTTCCCTGGCCGATCCCGTGGAAGAGCCGTTCGTGATGGGTCGGCATCAGCTTGCGGTGCTTGAGCAGCAAGCCACTCGGCCCGATGATCAAGAGTGTGTTGTAGAGGGTGCCGGGGCGGTTGCTCTCACGTTCGTTGACGCCGATCGCGAGGTGGACGCCGAGCTCGAAACAGACGCTGGTGAGCCGGTCGATCACTGGGCCGGGGACGTCGACCCCGCTCAGCCACATCCGCTCGAAGAGATCCGTCATCCCTTCGTCGTAGCGCGACTGGGTGATCGAGGCCGAGGGATAGAAAGAGAGGAAGCACTCCGGTAGCACGATCAGCTTCGCGCCCTGTCCGGCGGCGTCGCGGGTCAGTTCGATCGCCTTCTCGACGCTCGCGTCCAGATCGAGCATCACCGGAGTCGCCTGGACCGCAGCGACCCGCACGGGAGCGAACGTCGTCACCTGTGAAGCCTCACACAACACCTGAAGCCGGTCAAGCGTGCGGCGCTGTACGATCGTTGGCCCTTGACGACGGCGCCCACCGCCATGGTCGACGCGCCGAGGGCCCGGCGTAGACTGCGTCCGTCCTCGAGCTTCCTGCGCTTCGTGCTTCGACGCATGGCTGCGCTCGTTATGCTCGCCGTCG